>ERZ791907.142-NODE-142-length-96571-cov-6.076153_pt1 | contig 96571 bp, 65 predicted proteins | sample MGYA00510145_ERZ791907 | MGnify/ENA primary metagenome ERZ791907 (study PRJEB30046, sample SAMN00792089) | human gut metagenome | study: EMG produced TPA metagenomics assembly of the A metagenome-wide association study of gut microbiota in type 2... | reverse complement strand
GATGGGCTAATTATATTTTGCAGCCGCTATATAGTGAGTCCTGCCATCAAGAAACGTAAAATAAATATGGTTACAAGAATGCAAAACGGGTCCCAAAATGAGAAGAGACATAATTTAAACAGATTTTCATGTTATAATAGAAGTATTGAGGGATAGTTTACGTGTTTGCATGATATAACGAGCACGCAGTGCTCATCTTAGGAGTTTCTTTGAAACTCCGGTATGCGCAGAAATCATGCGCAATTATTATGATATAATGAGCACGCAGTGCTCATCTTAGGAGTTTCTTCGAAACTCCGGTATGCGCAGAAATCATGCGCAATTATTATGAAATTACGAATGTGAGCAGAATGGAAGGAAGGTGGCATATGAAAAAGAAAAAAAGAATTGCGGTGTTAGTAGCAATTGCGCTTGCTGTGCCGGGGGTGGGGAATTGGGATCGCCAGGCGGCAGATGCGATGACTGCTGACACCGCACAGAGCTCTGTAGCAGATATAACCGAATCGGCCAATCAAGCAGAGCTATATCATAAAGTATACAAGGAAAATACGGCGGGCCATATTTCCTATTCGCTGCAGGATGATACAGGCAATACGTTATCTAGGTATACATTGTCTGCTGCGGCTAAGAATAAACGCTCCATGGCACTTCCAGCGAGCTATGATCCGCGTGGAACAGAGCAGGAAACGCCAATTCGCAATCAGCAGGATACAGGTGCCTGTTGGGCGTTTGGAGCATTAAAAGCGTTGGAATCTGATTGTCTGATGAAGGGGATCTTAACCAAAGATACTGCGGATCTGTCCGAAAATCACTTGGCATGGTACGCCTATCATGCCCTGGATGATACGACCAGTCCATTGTATGGTGATCATATGTCGCGTGACTATGTTTCTGATAGAGCAAGTTATAATAAAGGTGGAAATGCAGATGTTGCACAGGCTGTCTTAGCAAACAAATGGGGGGCTGTGGCAGAGAGTGAGGCTCCCTTTGATACGGCTTCTAATATGGCATCTGTCATGAAAAATGCGGCCTCCTCGTTGCGTACACAGTCGTTGATCCAGTTGACAGACTCCGAATGTTATGATCCATATCTGGCAAGCGATATCACATCAAGAAATGAGATCAAGGAAGCAATATTGACGCATGGGGCAATGGATGTGGCGTTGTATTATAATCCGAATCTGTCCAGTCGTTATTACAAGGAGACGAATGGTGTGTACGCCAGTTATGCTTACGACATGATGGGGATTGATCAGGCAAATCATTGTGTCACAATTGTCGGCTGGGATGATGATTTTAATAATTTCAGCAAGGATGCTCCGGAATCCGGGGCGTGGCTGATCGCAAATAGCTATGGTACCAATTACTCCAAAGATGAAAATGGGTATTTCTGGGTATCTTATTATGATCCATCACTTTGTGAATATTACACATTTGAAGGTGTTTCGGCAGATACCTACCAGACCATCTTTCAATATGATGGCAATGGTTGGAACAATTCGCTCCGTTCGCCGGAAGAAGTGAAGACCGCCAATGTGTATACAGCAGATGGATCACAGCAGTTACAGGCAGTTGCTTTTTATACAGTACAGGAGGATCAGCCATATACAGTAGATATTTATCGTTCTGTATCAGGGAAAGATCCAACCAACGGAACGCAGATCAAAGAAGCGAGTGTGAGTGGCAACTTTGCCAAAACAGGCTATCATACGGTACAGATTCCGAAAGAGGTTCGCGTTGCAGATGGCGAGAAGTTTTCGGTGGTTATTACATATGCGACCGTGGATGATTCTGCCTGCGTTCCGCTAGAGGGACAAAATGATCCGCAGAATGGACACTGTTATAGTGCCTCAGCGGGACAGAGTTATACTTATTTCGCGGAAGATGCTAAGTGGTATGACAATACGGCGATATCTGTAGATGGTGTGCAATATGATCTGAATAATGCCTGCATCAAAGTATTTGGCAACCCTGCTGACGAACCGGTGGCAACACTAACGCCTACAGCAACACCTACGGTAGCACCTGTGGTGCTGCCGCCAACAAAACCATCGACGTCAGGCACACCGATATCGACAACAAAACCATCGACGTCAGGTGCGCCGACATCGACAGCAGCACCTTCGGATGCGACAGAACAACCGAAACGGACGGTTTCACCAAATGCCGGTGGCCGTTATCAGACCAAGATTAAGGCGAAAGCCAAATATACGATCGGAAAAGGTGAGAAGATCACTCTTCCGGTGACTGTTACCGGCGGTTCGGTGCAGGCAGCAGTTAAGTGGACCAGCTCAAATACGAAGGTTGCCAAGGTAACGAATAATGGCGTGGTTAAAGGGTGCAAAAGAGGGACGGCCAAAATCGTTATTCAGACGGTAGACGGCAAGAAAAAGACCATACGTGTCACAGTAAAAAAGGCGCCTAAGAAAATAAAGATTACCGCTCAAAAGGCAAAAATAAAAAAAGGAAAAACGTTACAGACAAGGACAATATTAAGCAAGGGGAGTGCGAGTTATAAACTGCGTTTTGTGTCATCCAATAAGAGGATAGCAACGGTAAACAGTACCGGAAAAATCAAGGCAAAAAGACGAGGGACAGTGCGTATTTATGTATACACGTATAATAATAAAAAGTCTCAAATAAAGATCAAAATTGTTTGAGAAAATCCCTTGACATCGCCCTCATAATGTTAGACAATGGGCTTGGTGAATTTAAGGAGTTATGAGAAATTCTCCCATTATAATATTATTAAGTGAAACGAAAGAATGGAGATGATGATGTGTTCGGTTTTGGACAGTTAATAGGAATCTTAAAGAAGAATCCTAAGAAGATCGTATTTACAGAGGGTGAAGATCCACGTATTTTGGAGGCATCTTCCCGATTACTTGCAAGCTATTTCCTGCACCCTATTTTGATTGGTGATGAGAAACGTATTGCGGACGCTGCAGAGGAAAGTGGATTTAACATTCGCGGTGCAGAGATCATTGATCCGGAGAAGTTTGACAAGATAGATGAAATGGTGGAGTTATATTGTGAGCTTCGTAAGAAGAAAGGTGTCACACCGGATCAGGCAAGAGAAATACTGAAGCAGGCTAACTATTTTGGAACAATGTTGGTAAAGATGGGATTTGCAGATGCACTGCTTGGTGGTGCAACATATTCAACAGCAGATACTGTTCGTCCTGCTTTGCAGTTGATCAAGACAAAACCTGGAAATAATCTGGTTTCTTCCTGTTTTATTCTTGTTCGTCCAAGTGCTACCGGTGATAATGAAGTACTTGCTATGGGCGATTGTGCGATCAATATTAATCCTACGGAAGACGATCTGGTCGAGATCGCAGGAGAAACAGCGAAATGTGCCCGTATCTTTGATGTAGATCCTAAGATAGCATTCCTTAGCTATTCCACACACGGATCCGGTAAGGGCGAGGCAGTAGATAAGATGCGAAATGCAGCACAGAAGACCAAGGAGAAGTATCCGGATCTCCCAATCGATGGAGAGCTTCAGTTTGATGCAGCAGTATCTCCTCGTGTGGCACGCACGAAGTGTCCGGAGTCTACAGTAGCCGGTCATGCGAATACCTTTATTTTCCCAGATATCAGTGCCGGAAATATCGGTTATAAGATTGCACAGCGTATGGGTAATTTTGATGCGTATGGTCCGATTTTGCTTGGACTGAATGCACCGGTTAATGATCTGTCACGTGGTTGCAATGCATCAGAGGTATATTCGATGGCAATCATCACAGCTGCGCTGGCTGACAGCGATCATGGTGAGGAAGCATAATTTAAACAAGCTTTTATGTGTATTATATGATCCATGAGTTTTGCTGAAAAAGCGTATTACAAAATGTAGTGTATCATAAATTAAAATCAAAAATCCTATTTTTCCTTTTCCATTCGTATTAGAATGGTGGCATATAATTGCCTGATAAAAGGGAAGATAGGATTTTTTTGTCGGTGCAAATATATACTAATTCATGTATAATAATGATAACTCTCAGAGAAAAATAAATGACGATGAAAGCAGATGAATAGGAGAGGAGAAGGTTATTATGTTTCATGCGAATTACCCGGTTATTGGAATACAGGAATGTTATCCGGTTTATTTGACCGGGATAGGGATATCAGATCCGGAATTTCACACGCATCGCGAGGAAGGATTAATATCTCATCAAATATTATTTACAATGTCGGGCAAAGGAAAAATAATTGTTGGTGATAAGGAATACACAGCCGGTAAAGGCAGTATTTTTTATATAGCTTCCGGTGAGTCGCATACATATTATCCGATCGATGGTGACTGGACAACATATTGGGTGGTCTTTCGTGGAGATTCTTTGGATGCTATGATGGCACGCTTAGGGTTTGGACGTTATGTTGTAAAAACGATCAATGATATTACAGAAGTCAAAAAGCTTTATGATCAGATTGCGGCTGCTGCAAGAGAACCGGGAGATGGTGCAGGACACTGCTCAATGTTAGTTTATCAATACATTTTGCTTATGCATAAATTATTAATCGTACAACAGGAAAATCGCACAGGAACAGTGGTTGATAATGCCATAGTGTTTATGGAAAAGAATTATAGAGATGATATTAGTTTGCAGACGTTGGCATCTGTTTGTGGGATATCTACCCAGCATTTTTGTCGAGTATTCCATGATAAAATTGGCATGAGGCCAATGGAGTATTTGGCAAGGAAACGTATCGGCAGTGCAAAAGTCGCATTACTGGATACCAATGCGCCGATTGCGCAGATCGGAAGACGGGTAGGGTATAAGGATGCTAATTATTTTGGAATTGTATTCAAAAAATACGAAGGGATCTCTCCGAGAGAATACAGAAATAGTCATAATCACATAGGATAAAAAGTATGTAGTAAGCACCACCTATGTACTAATATTTTAAGGGTTTGCAAAATATTTCAGATTGTAAAGAATTAAGGATGACGATTATAATACCTTGTGAGTAGTAAGTATAACAATTTATACGGAAGGAGCAAGGTATGAGAAAAAAATGGGGAAACCGAATAGGTGCCATTGTTTTGGCATGTGCACTTACGATGAGTGGCTTACCGGTGCAGTCGATCAGTACATCGACGCGGAAGGCTTATGCGGCTGCGAAGTCTGAAACGGAGAAGCAGGATGTTTCACAGCCTGAAACGAAAATGGGTAATGTTGTTTTGAATGGAAATGATATCGCCGTAAATAATGTGAATGGTCTTACCTATAAAGGCTTTGGCATGCTTAGCGGTAATTCTACCAGTGATCTGCTAATGGATTATAAGGCAGAGCAGCCAAAGGCATATGCGGAGCTTATGCAGTATTTGTTTGGCGGTAATTATCCAATCATGAATCATGTAAAATTGGAAATGGGAAATGATCGTAATACATCAACAGGACCGGAATCTTGCACAAAGAGAACAGAAAAAGAGAAGGCAAATGTGTTGCGTAATCCAGGATGGCAGTTAGCTGCTGATGCTAAGAAGATCAATCCTAAAATCAAAGTGAGTATATTGCGCTGGGAAGCTCCGGTGTGGGCAGAAACAGATGAAAAGATTTATCAATGGTACAAAGAGACAATTTTAGACGCGTATGAAAAGTACGGCTATATGGTCGATTATATTAATCCAAATATCAATGAAAAATGGGATGTGGACAGCGATGTAGCGTTTACCAAAAAGTTTGCAAAATGGATCGCGGCAGAAACCAAAGAAACGATTCCGGATGAGAAAGCACTTGCGTTGTATCATAAGATCAAATTAGTTGTTTCGGATGAAGCCGGAACAGCGTCTGATAGCGTTGTGGAGTCCATGAAATCGGACAGTGATTTTTATAATTCGGTAGATGTTGTTGGATACCATTACAGTCCATGGGATGATTCCAATGGTGGAATGAAATGGCTTGCACAGACCAAAGATAAAGAGGTATGGAATAGTGAGGCACAGGCTACATTTTCCAATTCAGCATTTCGTCCTTCTAATAATGTGAAAGATCCAACGACAGAGGGAACAGGTCTTGGAGGAACCGGCAGTGCACTGGAAATGGCGAATACATTTATCAAAGGTTTTGTACAGTCCAGAAGATCGCATGTGATCTATCAGCCGGCAATTGGATCATTTTATGAGGGAGCACAGTTTTCCTTCAAGGAATTAGTGAGCGCGCGTGATCCGTGGTCAGGCTGGATCCATTATGATGCCGGATTACTCATGCTTGCACATATAAGCAAATTTGCAGTAACCGGCTGGGAAAATGAGGATAATACAGCGGGAATCTGGCGTGCTGTACCGCAGGCAAGTAAATGTACTGCGGATGGAACGAATCCGGTAAATGGACGTAACGGCGGAGAAAATTATATGACACTGGCATCTCCTGCCAAGGACAATTTCTCGACAATGATCGTTAATGATAGTGAATATCCAATGGAATATAAGATCCAAACTGAGAATATGAAGCTTGCTGAAGATCAGAATTTGGAAATATGGGAAACACGTGCGGCAGATGATGGTGCTTTTAATGAAAATTATATGAAATGCATCGGTACAGCGAAAGCAGATGATAATGGAGTCTATACGGTAAAGGTTAAACCATATTCTGCAGTGACAGTTACTACGCTGCAAGTTGCAGACGATGAAGAGCATACGAAGGCTCTTCCTGTCGAAGGTGAAAGAGTGGTATTGGATACGGATCGTACCGGAAGTAAACAGGACGTCGAAAGTGATTATCTGTATGCAGATGATTTTGAGTATGCTGGGAAGACGGTTCCGGTGCTTGATGGCAAAGGTGGTTTTACCGGTGAGACGGAGGATTATATCCAGTCTCGTGGTGGTGATACCGGTGCAATGGCACGTTATACGCATACCATGAATGGTGCCTTTGAAGTATATAAGACGCAGTCTGGTGAACATGTACTGCGTCAGCAGACAGATATTACAGAGACCGGTGTGGGCGGCAGCTGGAATTCCGGTGCTCCGGTAACCTTGATTGGAGATTTTCGCTGGACAAATTACAAAGCCTCTGTGGATGTTTTATTTGAACGGGAAGATGTTAAAAATTATGCGGCTGTAGCAATACGAGAAATGGGTGGTTCTCATAATATTACATCTGCAAGCGGTTACACATTCAAATTATATCCGGATGGTAAATGGGAGTTGTATCGTAAAGCCAAAAAAGTTGTGACCGGTACCTGTGATGCCAAAACACAGTTTGATGCAGGAGCAAATCAGTGGAATACGATCACGCTGGAAGGAAAAGGCAATACGATTAACGCATATGTCAATTATACGCTGGTTGGCAGTTATACAGATGAACAGCCTATCACTGCAGGACGAATAGCGTTAGGAAGTTCCAATGTATATACACAGTTTGACAATCTGGAGGTCAAAAAGCTGGACGGTTATGTACCGTATTGTACGGAATTGTTAGATAATATGGAACAATATGATCTGTCCGCACAGAAAAACACAAAACTTGAATACAATGACAAATGGCTGCACACGAACGGTCAGGGAATGTATGTATATCAGCGAAGTGTGTCCAAAAATACGGACAATGGAGCAACTCTTACGTATACTTTTACCGGAACAGGATTAGAAATCTTAGGAGAGATGAAAAAGACCTGTACTGTGCAGATGACTGTCGACGGAAATCAGCAGGCGAAACAAGAAACACAAAAATCAGCTAATATGAATATGACAGTTGCAGTAACAGATCTTGCTTATGGAAAGCATGTAGTAACTGTAGAGGTATTAGATGGAACACTGGCAGTAGATATGGTTGGTATCTTAGGCGCTAAACATACACAAAAAGAACCGGATGTTCAGCCGACGAAACGTCCAAATGTTAAACCGACACAGACACCGTCCGTGCAGCCAACCGTAAAACCTACAGCTGCTCCGCAGCAAACGCCGAAAGCGGATCGTCCGAACAGCCCGAAAAGGGGAACAAAGGTCAATAAGAATATTGGAGTTTATCAAGTGACTAAGGCGGCAACAATGAAAAAAGCCGGAACTGTTAAGTTGTCCGGTTTGAATAAAAAGTACAAAAAAGCGGCTGCTTTGGTTATACCAGATAAGATCAAGATTGGAGCATATCAATATCGTGTTACGGCAATTGGAACGAAGGCGTGTCAGGGCATTAAGGCTTCCAAAGTTACTCTTGGAAAAAATGTGAAAGAGATAGGAAAGTATGCATTCCGAAAAGCGAAAAATCTCAAGACATTTGTTGTAAAAGGAAAATTAACAAAGGTGTCCAAAAATGCGTACAAAGGATGTAAACACAAAATAAAATTAAAAGGTTCAACTGCAGCAGTGCGAAGAGCGAACCTGAAAAAATTAAAGAAAAGCGGTTATAAAAAATTCAGCCGCTAAAAGGAGGAAAAAATATGAGATTACAAAAAACACACAAAATGATTTTGGCAGGTCTGCTTGCTGTAGCACTGACGATACCGGCAGCTACTGTGGTAAAGACCGTGCATGCGTCAGAAACACAGATTCCGTTTGCACAGAGTGAGGATGGAACAGTTCACGAAACCAGTTTTGATCTGGCGAGGGTATCTGACGAAGAGGAGTTAAGCAGCTATGAAAAAGACAATGGCAAGCATTGGGTCAAATTATTTTCAAAATTTGATGGAGAAAAAAATATTTTGGACGATGCACAGTTACCGGATGATACTGCGAAAGTAAAAGTAGTGTTTGACATTACAAATTATGATTTGGATAAAGCATATCCGCTTACTTGGGCAACAGGTATCGGAGGATGGGCATCTGGTAAGCCAACAGGGGTAACCATTGACCAGAGTGGTACTTATGAAGCAATACTTGATTTTGCTAGTGAGACCGATGGAATTGGAAAGACGATTTCAAGTGCTGATATTAGTGCGGCGTCTATCCAGCTTGTATTCCAACTGGGAGAGGCAAAGCAGGAAGACATCGCAAATACAAAGAAGATTCATGTAAACTTTAAGGCTTGCTATGCATATAGTGCATCCGACGAGGTGAAGGCAGCTCCGGTAGTACCAATTGTTGATGTTACACCGACTCCGGTTCCGACAACACCACAAGAAACACCTGCACCGACACCTGGGAATACAGCAACACCAACGGCAACACCTGACACCAACAGCAAAAAGGTTATTCCAATTTCTAAAAAAACAAATAAAGCAAATGTTGTAAAGAAGATCAAAGCAACGAAAAAAACAGTTGTGATCAAAAAAGGAAAAACCAAGAAAGTAACATTTAAGCTGACAACAGCACTCAAAAATACGAAAACAACAGATAAGATCAAGAGTGTAAAATTATCTGGAAAAAACAAGGCTAAAGTACTGAAGAAAACCTTAGGGAAAAAGACTTGTACGATTAAAGTAAAGGGTGTTAAGAAAGGCAAAAGTGTTCTGAAAATTAAGATTGGAAAGAAACAAGCGAAGGTAACGATCAAGGTAGTATAGTGTAACACGAAAATAGAAATAAATTGCAAACAAGCCCGGCTATTTAGTCGGGCGTTTGCAGATATATAAGATGATGTATGTCAGAATGGAGGATTAGGATGAAAAAAATATGGGGAAAGCGAATAGGCACTGGTGTACTTGCAATATCTCTGATGCTTAGCAGTTTACCGACACAATTGTCGATTGCATTACCACATAAGGCAAAGGCGGCGGATACAGAGTTTAAGAGTGAGGCATTTGATTACGGAAAACTGCCGGATTCTACGGCAGCTAAGATTACGAGAAAATCTCTTACCGGCAGAGAATGGACAGGAGAGGATAATAATTTAGATATTACTTCGGTGAATACATTGCCGGATAGTTCTAATTTGGTTCCGTATGCAGATATTGCATCTGCATATGCCGGTGCCAAAGATTATGCAAGAGACAAGTCGTCGTATTACCAGTTACTTACCGGAGAAGGACAGGACTGGGATCTGACCGTATTTGATAATCCGGCAAAAGCAGAAGCAGCCGGTGCATTTCAAAATACGAACTATAAGATGGATGCGAAAGATGGATGGAAAAAGGTTACTCTTCCGGCCAGCTGGACAAGCTATGGATTCGATCACTCAATCTATACGAATTCAGCGATGCCATTTGAAGAAAGTACAGAGTTTCCATTGGCACCAACGAAGAAAAATCCCGTGGGTCTTTATCGTAAAACTTTCACGGTGAAAGATTCTATGCTGCAAAAGAATGGAAAGGTTTATATTACTTTAGGTGGAGTAGAGTCGGCATATTATCTATATATTAATGGAAAGGAAATCGGTTATAGTGAGGATAGTTATGATCCACACACATTTGATATTACAGATGCATTGAATGATCCGGGTAAGGAGAATGTACTTGCCGTAAAGGTATATAAGTTCTGCGATGGAACATGGATGGAAGATCAAGACATGATCTATGATGGCGGAATCTTCCGCGATGTATATTTGACAAGTACACCTACAGTGCATGTACAGGACTATACATTAGCGACAGATTTGTCAGACGATTATTCTACAGCTGATCTTAAAGTGAAAATGCAGACGATCAATGATTCTGCAACAGAATCATCGAACATGGCCGCGCAGCTTAATTTGTATGATGATCAGGGAAATTTATGTGCTACAACGCAGGAAGATATTGCAGCAATCGCATCCGGTAAACAGACGGAGACGTCACTGCAGATGCAGATTACAGATCCAAAACTTTGGGACAGTGATCATCCAAACCTGTATACAATGGTATTATCTTTGTATGATAAAAGCTCCAAACTTCATTACGAAAGTGTGAGTCAAAATGTAGGATTTCGTAAATTGACTTTTACATCGACAAAAGTGACAAATGATGGAAAGTATAACAATGCAACCGACCATTATGATACCGTTAAATTAAATGGGAAACGACTTCTTATCAAAGGCGTGAATCGACATGACACCGATCCGGAAACCGGCAAATATATTTCCAAAAAGGTGTATGAAAAAGATATTATGTTGATGAAACAGAATAATATCAATGCAATCCGTACATCGCATTATCCAAATGATGATTATATGTATTATCTATGCGATAAATATGGACTGTATCTAATGTGCGAATCGAATAATGAATCGCATGCTTTGATCACAGATGAGGATGCAATAGCAACACTTGAAAAGGCTGCAATGACAAGACAGACTGCTTCGTACGAAAGATTTAAGAATACGACAAGCAACTTGTTTTGGTCTATTGGTAACGAAAGCTCTCAAGGATGGACACAAAGAGATGGTAATTATGCTAACGGCGCATTTGCACATATGGTGCAGTATTTTAAGGATCGCGACGATAGCAGAATGCTTCACTATGAAGGTATGAGTGGTGGAGACAAAGGCTCTACGGCAATTGATATGATAAGTCATATGTATTATACACCGGACAGCATTATCGGTTATGGTACAAGTAAGAGTCAAATGCCGTTCTTGCTGAATGAGTATGATCATGCAATGGGTAATGCGGTCGGCAATTTAAGCGATTATTGGGATGTTATCCGCAAATATGATAGTATGCTTGGAGGCTTTATTTGGGATTGGGTAGATCAGTCCAGAAAAGTCAAGATCGGAGAAAAAGATTGGAATTATTATAGCAGTAAAGATGCTCATCAGAGCGGTTTGAATCAGTTAGATGGATACTTCCTGGGATACGGTGGTGACTGGGGCGACACCGGTGGAGACGAAAACTTCTGCCAAAATGGTCTTGTGTCTGCAGATCGCGACCCACAGCCAGAGTTGAAGGAAGTGAAATATCAATACCAGAGCTTTTGGTTTAAATCCGATCAGGATAAGTTGACAAATAATGAATTAACGGTAAGCAACGAAAGTATTTCTGCAAAATTGTCCGAGTATGATGTGACATGGGAATTGCAGGAAAATGACCGGATCATTTCACAGGGAACACTGAATGATGAAGTTCTTCCGAAAGAGGAGAAAAAGATCACGGTTCCTTATGTGATGCCGGAACAGCTTAAGTCTGGTGCAGATTATTATCTTAATATTCATGTAAAGACAAAAGAAGATTCAGACTGGGCGAAGGCAGGTTACGAAGTTGCATATGCGCAATTCACCATTGATGCTAAAAGTACAAAAGTGGCACATACTTTGAATGGAAAGAATGTGCAGATCAAGAAGCAGAGCCATTATTTTATAGTATCCGGCAAAGACTTTCGGTTCAAATTGAATTTGGATACGGGATTACTGGAGTCCTATTATTACAAAGATCAATTGCTCATGAAGGAAGGTCCGAAACCTAATATTTCCAGAGCAAAGCTTGACAATGATTCTTCTCATTTCAAGGATATAATGAGTTATCTGACATTAGATGGCGAACCAACGGTGGGAAAGAGTGCAGATGGTAATTATATGCTTACCACGAAATGGAATTCTTCCTATCTGTTGGACAGCAAAACAAAGACTCCGGGAACGATAGAAATGAGTTATTTGATCGAAGATACTGGGGCGGTAACGGTACGTATGAAACTCGACTTTACGAAAACAAAAGTCAAGAAGTTTATTAAAGTTGGAACACGATTGTCGCTTGCGAAAGGGACAGAAAATGTCTCTTGGTATGGAAATGGTGATGATGAAAGTTACTGTGACAGACAGACTTATACGAGGGTAGGAGCATATACTTCTACGGTTAATAAGATGTTCTATCCATTTGCAAAACCTCAAGATTGTGGAAATCTGACAGGTGTGAAATGGATCCGTCTTGACAATGAAACAAATGGAATCGGAATGTTGATCTGTGGCAATGAGGATGTCAATGCATCTGCTTTACATTTCATGACAGAGCAGCTCGACAAAGCAAAACATGTCAACGAGTTAAAGCCACTTACCAAAACATTTGTCACTGTCGATGCTGCAGTCAGCGGAACAGGTAATGCGTCTTGTGGATTTGATACGTTAGATCCATACTTGGTGAAAAACAACAAAGTGTATGACTATCGTTACACATTGGTACCGGTCAGCAATACGGATGACAGCATGACTGTTGGTAAGGAGTACAGGGATCAGACATTTGATATGGATCAGGTTTCTTATGAAAAAGTTGATCCGGTGGTGACAGACGGAGAGCTTGCAGCTGATCCGGTCGATGAGGATGAAGCAATTTTGAATCCGCCGAAAGAAGATGATAACAACGGTGGAAATAATAGTGGCAGTAATACTGGAAACAATACCGGAAATAACACTGGAAATACTGGAAACAATAATACCGGTAATAACGGTGGCAGCATAAATAATGCCGGGAAAAATCCGGGCACAAAACAGACTGCTAAAGCTCCGAAGAAGGTTACAAAGATCAAAGTGAAGAAGCTGAAAAAGGCATTATCACTTCGCTGGAAGAGTCAGAAAAATGTGACCTATCGTATTGCGTACAGTACAAGCAAAAAGAAACTGTCCAAGATAAAGAACGGAAAACTCAAAGCCGTAAAGGGAACGAAGGTTATCAAGGTGACAAGCGCCAAAAAGACCATTAAGAAATTGAAAAAATCTAAGAAATACTATCTTAAGATTTGTGCTGTCAGTAAAAATGGAAAAAATATTGGCAAGTGGTCCGGTGTTATTTCAGCAAAGACGAAATAATGTTGTGAATTTCGTATCATGATACGGTAAAATTTGAGAAGATACCTTAGAAACAGATGATTTTTAGGAGTCCTTCTGTTATAATGAGTCAGGCGCTGTGAGCGTTACTCTTTATAACAGAAAGGACTCATTTTGTTATGAATGAAACATTTATGAAAGAAAAACCGGTATTTTCATTGTTGGTATCGATGGCATTTCCCATGGTGATATCGATGCTTGTCAATTCTTTATATAATATTGTGGATAGTTATTTTGTCGCTAAGATCAGTGAAGACGCGATGACGGCACTATCACTCGTATTTCCGGTACAGAATTTTATCAATGCTGCCGGTATTGGTTTTGGCGTTGGAATGAATGCGGTTATCAGTTTTTATTTGGGTGCAAAGGATTATGAAAAAGCAGATATGGCAACGACGCAGGGACTGCTTTTGTCGGCAGTGCACGGTGTGCTTTTGACCATAGTTAGTATTGAGATCATGCCGTTTTTTCTGCGTTTATTTACCGGATCAGAAGCGGTTGCAGCTTTAGGAATACAGTATTCCGATATTGCATTTTCTTTTGCTTTGGTCGTCTCGCTCAGCATGGCATTTGAGAAGATCTTTCAGGCAGTGGGGCGTATGAAAGTGACAATGATCAGTTTGCTGATCGGCTGCTGCACCAATATTGCATTAGATCCTGTCCTGATTTTTGGACTGGGATTTTTTCCGAAAATGGGGATCAGAGGTGCTGCGCTTGCTACGGGGATCGGACAGGTATTAACGCTGTGCGTTTATTTCGTAATCTGTAAAATACGGCCATTGTCGGTACATGTGAGAAGAAGTTATTTACGGCCGGATAAACATATGGTCGGAAAGTTGTACGCGATCGGCATTCCTGCGACTTTAAATATGGCGTTGTCTTCCGTGTTGATCTCTGCACTGAATGCAATTTTGGCAGTGTATTCCGAAGCCTATATTTTAGTACTTGGGATCTATTATAAGCTGCAGACATTTTTATATCTGCCGGCGAATGGCATTATCCAAGGGATGCGTCCGCTGATCGGTTATAATTACGGTGCGGGAGAACACAAGCGTGTGAAAAAGATCTTTGAACTTGTTCTTGTAATGAATGGTTTGATCATGTTAGGTGGAACGGTGATCTGCATGACGATCCCGGCAACTTTAATGGGACTGTTTACGCATACTCCGGAGACGATCCGTGTTGGAGAAACAGCACTTCGATTGATCAGTGCAGGATTTCTAACATCTGCGATCTCTGTGACAGCCTCCGGGGCATTAGAAGGATTAGGGAAAGGAATGCAATCGTTAGTAATCTCGTTGTGCCGTTATATTGTGATCATTATTCCGGCAGCGATGTTGTTGAGTTACGCAATAGGAGCGACGGGAGTATGGCATGCGTTTTGGATTGCAGAAGGATTGACGGCGATCATCTCTATGTTAGTATTTCGGCATTGCAAAGCATATTAACCCAAGGTATAATATTTTCAAAATGACACCAAGGCGGACAAAATGCGAATATGATTCGCAATGCACAGATATGCCTAATGATTGGAAGTATAAGATTGTATAGGCGTGGAGGATAGTTATGATTCAGATTAGCGAGATTTTGGAACTGTCCCTATTTAAGGACTTTAAGATAATATGTGGGGAAAAATACCTTAATAATTTAGTGAATGCGACGGTTATTTTGGAGTATGAGAGCAGCCGGATCGATTATGAAGGATATGGTTATGGATATTTTGTACTGTTATCCTATTTCTTTGCTGATTCTGATCCGGAATTGGTCAATGGGACACTCCGTACCTTGATCCAAAAGCAGGTATCCGGTATTGCAATTAAGATTCCGCCGGATCGGGAACTGCCGGAAGATATTATCAAGTTAGCGAAATTGTATCATGTACCGTTGTTTTCTTTTTATGAGCAATTTATGGAAGATCTGATCATATGTATCAATGAGTCGATGAAGACGCGTGCGCAGTATGTTATTGCAGAGGAAAAATTAAATTCTATTGTGAACGAAAAACATAAACCGTCTACCGTAGAAAAAATTGCATTGGAGATCAATCCGCACTTTCATCCGAGTATTATTACGGCCAATATTACATCGAGGGATATGTCGAACAACTTGAAGATCCATACATATTTTGACAAGTTAATGTACCGTCAGTATCGTGACACAAAAGTACACGATTATTCTTTTGTAAAGATGGGGCATGGCATTATGCTGATCTGTTCTTATCAGGAAGATAATATACCGGAGGATTATCAGAATATGCTGCATCATATTAATGATATATTGGTAGAGGCGGGTTTTTTACCTGAGTCGTATCATATTGGTATTTGTGATGAAATTTTGCCATTAGATCGCTTGAATGAGGCTATCATTAAATCAAAAAATGCAAATATCGTCGGACAGTTTTTCGAGCAGACGGATACGGCGTATTCCCAGATCGGAATTTACAAATATGTTATGTCGCTTGTAAATAATCCGATGCTATACCATGAGGTAGAGGAAAGCGTATCCATTTTGCAAAAGTATGATGCATCTCATGAAGTCAATTTATTGGAAACCGTTATTTCTTATGTCAAAAATAATGGTGATTTTGCAAAGACGTCGGAGGAGTTGTTTCAGCATAGTAATACAGTGCGCTATCGCATTCGCAAAGCAGAACAGTTACTGGGACTGCCGGATTTTGCTACGGCAGAAGAGATGGCATTGATCATTCGCTGTTATTTACTGCATAATGTAATGACGTTGAACGATTGACTTAGCCGAACGGTGTGATTATATAACCATCAAAGATAAGCTGAACGGCAAAGCTTCTTTTACGAAAGAATTAAAAGCAGCTTGCAAGGTATAAAATCATATCTTGCAAGCTGCTTTTATAATGTCAATTGTTTTTAAGTTTTATTTGAGAATTTCTTTCATGATTTTTAAGAATTTTTCGTTCATTTCCGGTTTGCCAAGGCTGACACGGTTCATGCCTACGTGAACACCGATCAACACATCCTGCTCTTCCAATTTGGTATAAACTTCCATTGTATCGATCGGAGCCTTAAACAGTATGAAATTAGCCTGTGAATCATAAACGCGGCAGCCAAGATCACAGAGAGCCTTAGTGACTTTCTCACGCTCCTTCGCATTGATGTCGTGTACCATAGAAATATGCTCCTGGTCCTTCGTAGCTGCAGCAGCAGTTTTCTGACCGATGAAGCTTACATTCCAGGCATTGCTGGATTTACCGAAATGATCCGTCATATCCGGACTTGTGATCACATAGCCGACGCGAAGTCCTGCCATACCGTAGATCTTAGAAAATGTTCTCATGATAATGAGTGGCTGGTCGATTTCTTCTTTGATCAGCTTCATCATACTGTAACTATTTGGGTCATCGACAAATTCCATATATGCTTCATCAATTACAGTAATGACATGCTTTGGAACCTTACGGATGAATGCTTCCAGCTTAGCAGAGTCGATGAAAGTTCCGGTTGGATTGTTAGGATTTACGACAACTAAGATCTTCGTTTTGTCAGTAATAGCTGCCAACATAGCGTCTAAGTCATAGTTCATATCATCATCCAAAGGAACAGCGACCGGAACGGCACCATAATCATTGGCAACATCACGAAATGCCTCATAACTTGGATCACCAAATACGAATTCATCACCTGGATTAATGAAAAGTTCTCCAAGCATATTGATCATTGCACTGGATCCGGGACCAACGGCGATATTTTCAAATTTAAGGCCATACAATTCGGCAAGATTCGTTTTAAGTTCTACAGAGAACCAATCCGGATACACATAAGGAGTTTTTATTGCTTCCTCTAATGCGGCCTGTGATGCCGGTCCCAAACCATAAGGACTTTCGTTATAATTGAGACGGTACACATGAGGTGGTGTAGAGCTGCTCTTCTGGCGGGCTGCTCGTAAACTTTCTGGTTTTACCTGCATTGGCTCTCTAAGTAATTCTACATATTTCTGCATAATCAACACTCCTTTTTAGTCATAAATTCTGGGTCAACGTGTTCTGTGTGAGGTCATGCTTTGATTTGCTTATGACTGCTATGCCCTGCATTCTAATACGATTAAGATAGAAAAGCAATGTAAAAATTACAAAAAAAATCCATTTTTTTTTCAATATTTACATTTTTTTGGCATTTTTTCCAAAACGTTTGACTTTTTATGAGTGCCTACTTACAATTAGCAATTATCAGAACACAAGATATATGTAGTTTCGGAATCGTTTCATAAAAATGCAGCCGAAATAACTCGTTTTGAGAAGACTCCGAGAGTACATTTCTTAAGAATGGAGGAATGAATATGCAAGAGACGACAGCACGAGTTCAGTTTGACAAAAAATATCTGATTGCATTAGTTTTGCCATTAGTTATTGAACAAGTTTTAGCAGTTACTGTAGGCATGGCTGACATGATCATGGTGTCGGGTGCCGGGGATACCGCAGTATCCGGTGTATCCCTTGTCAATACGATCAGCAATTTGTTGATCTACATATTTAATGCACTAGCAACCGGTGGCGCAGTAGTAGCGGCACAGGCGTTAGGTGCCAAGAAGAAAAAGACTGGTCAGATTGTTGCTAATCAGCTTGTACTGATCTGCCTGATCGTATCCGTTGTCATATCGGCAGTGTGTATCGTATTTGACCGTGCGATCTTAACATTAATTTATGGAAAGGTTGAGCAGGCCGTTATGGATCAGGCCGTTACTTATTTCTTTATTACGGGTTTCTCTTTTCCTTTTATTGCGGTATATGACGGTGCATCTTCTTTGCTTCGATCAATGGGAAAGGCATCAATATCCTTGTTTGTATCTGCGATTATGAATGGTTTGAATATTTTATTTAATGCAATCTTCGTATTTGGTTATAATATGGGGATCGCAGGTGTTGGATACGGTACTCTGATCTCGCGCGTGGTAGCAGGTATTGTTGTTGTATTTATTCTGCGCAATGAAAAATACGATCTTCATATCGACAAGTATTTTCGGTTTGGCTGGGACGGTCAGATTATAGGCAAAATACTAAGGATTGGTATTCCGAGTGGTATTGATAATGGTATGTTCCAGATCGGCAAACTGTTTACACAGAGCTTGATCACCAGTTACGGGACGGCGGCGATCGCAGCCAATGCGACCGGAAGTACGATCGAGCTGTTAGCCACAATTCCGGCTGCGGCAATGGGATTAGCGCTTACAACTGTTGTAGGCCAGTGTGTTGGCGCAGGCGACTATCAATCGGTGAAAGAGTATTCTTGGAAGTTAATGAAATGGGCATATGTGATGTTATGGGGATTGAATATCGTCATCATCTTTATGACACCAACGATTGCAAGCTGGTACAATCTGTCTGCAGAGGCAGATCACTTGGCTCGTATTTTGATCTGGTATCATAGTGCCTGCTGTATGGTGATGTGGCCGGCAGCGTGGACATTACCATCAATTTTGCGTGCGGCAGGTGATGTCAAGTTTGTCATGGTCAGCTCCATTATCATTATGTGGGTATTTAGAATTGGTTTGGCCTATGTGATCGGTGGCTTGATGCAGCCGATGGGACTTGGTGTCTGGGGCGTTTGGATCGCCATGACGATCGACTGGTTTGCAAGATGCGTCTGCAATGCATGGCGATTAAAGAGCGGCAAATGGAAACGCGGTGCAGTTATTTAATAACGCAGACTACTATGCGCTTCATAGATTGTTTTTTATGTCAAAGAATACTACACATTTTGCAACCGGACAAAGGAATACAATAATAGTATCTTAAGAATAAAAAAATAACGGAACAGCAGTTCTTTGTTAGTTAAAAAGCACCTTTTTTGGAAGATGAATCTTTGGATTTAGTCTTTCTGGAGGGTGCTTTTTATTTGTAGAGATCATTATATGTGAAAAGTCAAATATGCAAGCCATAAATTGAAAAATGAAGAAAACAGTCAACCAGTTAGGCGAGAAAGACAAGCTGGAAATCAAAAAAGTGAGAAAACAGTCAACCAAGAGGGCGAGAAAAGCAAGCTGGAAATCAAAAAATCGAGAAAACAGTCAACCAAGAGGGCGAGAAAGGCAAGCTGGAAATCAAAAAATTGAAAAAACAGTCAACCAAGAGGGCGAGAAAGGCAAGCTGGAAATCAAAAAATTGAGAAAACAGTCAACCAAGAGGGCGAGAAAGGCAAGCTGGAAATTGAAAAATTGAAAAAACAGTCAACCAAGAGGGCGAGAAAAGCAAGCTGGAAATCAAAAAATGAAAAAAACAGTCAACCAAGAGGGAAAATGAAGTAAATTATGTTTGGCTGTGGCATGCTGTATGAGAGAATATGAGAGAATTTGCCTGGTCAGATTTGACAAATTTGAAAAAAAGTGCTAAACCATAGTTGCAACTAAAAAACATAACATGAGAAACGAAACGCCAATTTAATATCGACATTCCGCAAACTTCCCTATGTTATCGATTTGTATGAATGGAGGAACAGACAAATGACTACTTTAAAAGTACAAAGAAGAAACATGGAAACTAAGGCAAAGAAACTCAGAAGAGAGGGCTATGTGACAGGCAATCTGTTTGGCAAGGAATTTGAAGGCTCAATACCGTTGCAGATTGAAAAGGGCGAAGCTGATCGTATTCAGAGAGAGTGCATGAAAGGAAGTCAGTTGTACTTAGAGCTGGAAGGCACGACTTATGATGTATTGATCAAAGAGTTAGATTTTAATGCGCTGGATCATCAGATTTTGGAAATGGATTTTCAGGCTTTGGTCAAAGGTGAAAAAGTACATTCTGTTGCAGAGGTAATTTTGCATAATAAGGAGAAAGTTCCAGAAGGTATTTTGGAGCAGCATCTGGAGGAGATCGCATATAAAGCCACACCAGAAAATCTGGTTGAGAAGATTGAGATTGACTGCACTGGTATGCACATTGGAGATGTACTTACTGTCGGCGATCTTGCGATTGCAAAGGACGGAAAGGTTGATATTCAGACGAGTTTGGATGCACCGGTTGTAAGTGTTGTAGCAGGTCGGAATGATACTGTAGAGGATGAAGAGGAAGCTGCTGCAGAAGAGACAGCAGAAGCATAATTCATGAGCTTGTAAACGGAATAATAAGATTATTTAACAGGGGATGTGGCATTTATGCCACATCCCCTGTTAGCTGTTTCTATGCTTTGTGATAAGGGTGTTTATTTATTGATCACGGATACAGGTTCTCCGCGTAGATATGCCTTAAAATTATCAATGGCAATATCAATAGCACGCAAGCGTGACGCGCGAGTGAGCCATGCAATATGAGCTGTAATTGCAGCATTGTCCTGATGCAGCAGAGGATTGTCTCCCTTTGGAGGTTCATCCCGTATTACGTCCAAACCGGCGCCGTATACTTTGCCGGATTGCAGAGCATCGACCAAAGCTTCCTCGACGATCAAGCCACCGCGTGCTGTATTGATCAGGATCGTACCATCCTTCATCTTGGCAAAGGCATCAGCATCAAACGTATCCTCCGTGGAAGGTGTTAGTGGTGCATGAATGGAAATAACATCACTTTCCGCTAACAGCGTATCGAAATCAACCTGCTCAATAAAGTCATATTTCGGATCTGTCTTTTTGTGACGGGAGTAGCTGATCACACGCATGCCAAATCCCTGCGCCATCTTGGCAAAGGCAAAACCAATCGCTCCCAGACCAAAGATACCACACGTTTTACCGTACAATTCAATCTGCGGTGTTAATACACGGCCAAAGGTTTCATAATCTTCATTGGTGGCATGTGCCCAATCAACACGTTTGACATCTTTGGAATGAAGATCCACGTGATGACATACTTCCATAAGAAGTGCCCATGCATATTCCGCAATAGTCTGTGCACCATAGATGGTGTTGGTGATCACCATCCCCTTTTCCTTTGTCATAGGAACATCAAATTCGCCAAAACCATGACCAAGTGTTGCAACATATTTGAGATTAGGATGTTTGCTTAAGAATTCTTCATTTATATTGCTGCCGTTGACCCACACGCCGATAGCAGCGTCGGCATCTGCGATGACGGGATGAAGTTCTTCATTGCTGGGATAGCCGTCAAAATGTTTGATTACCAGCTCATCGACTTCCGGTAATTCTTTTAACAGGTTCCACTTTAAGTCCATATCTTCTTTTGTAATGTCCGGCTGAAGCACCGGCTCCGGGATAACTACAACTTTCATAATAAGCCTCCATTCCTTATATCCACTTGCATGAGCAGCGGATACATTTTCGTGAAATCCAAATGTATATTATATTGGATTGATTAACATATTAATTCAGTCAATAGCAAATCATATGGGAAAGAATAAGAGAAGTTTGTAAAAAAGTCAATCCATTTGAAAAAATTACGTAAAATTTGGAATCTGAACAAGTTTGTTTGTAAAAATTACAAAAAACGTCAGTTTTTGTTGACACCGCTTTGGATAAATGATAAAAATGTGCTTGTGTGAGAGATGCAAAGCAAAAATTTAATAGTAAGATCATAACGGCAAAGGCGCTGACAAAAAAGTCCCTTTGCCGTTTTCTTTTTGCAAAAGAAAGGAGTGGATGTATATGGTCAAATACATAATAAAGCGTGTGCTGCTCGGTATATTAACCTTATTCGTATTGATCGCGATCACATTCGCAATGACCAAGGTTATGCCGGGAAGTCCGTTACAGTCCAAAAATATATCTGGTGATGTATTGAAAAAGATGGAAGCAACTTATGGATTAGACAAACCGCCGGTAGAACAGTTCATTATATATTGTAAGAACTTGCTGCATGGCGATATGGGAACCTCTTATAAGAAGGTTGGTAAATCCGTAAATGAGATCATCGCACAGACAATGATGCCAACGTTGCAGCTTGGTATTGTAACTTTTGTATTAGTATTAGTGGTTGGTGTCAGTTCGGGAATACTGATGGCACGAGCGAAGAGTAACGCAGTAAAAGGTGTTTGGCTATCGGCATTGACCTTTGGTGTCAGTGTTCCAAACTTTATCGTAGCATTGCTTCTTCTTATTATATTCGGTGTAGAACTGAAGATGTTCCCCGTGCTTGGTCTTACAACACCAATGCATTATGTGCTTCCGGCTATCGCCCAGGGATTGTATCCGATCTCAGCAGTTGCCAGACAGACACAGAATAGTTATGAAGAAGTTGTTAAGCAGGATTACATAACGATGGCAAAGGCGAAGGGAATCAGCAAACGGACATTATTGTTCCGGCACATTCTTAAAAATGCGATGCTTCCGGTCATTACCTATATGGGACCGATGATTGCATTCTTATTAACAGGTAGCGTCGTTATCGAACAGATCTACACAATACCGGGTATTGGTAAAGAATTCGTATCAGCGATCACCAACCATGATTATACGGTGGTTATGGGAATTACGATCTTTATCGGAGCGATCATTATTATATGTAACTTGTTATCCGATCTGATCTGTGCGGTTGTTGATCCTAGAGTTCGCAAAACATTGTAAAGGAGGGAACGCGTATGGATGTCATGGAAACAAAATTATTTCGTAAATTAGATGATGATGAAAAAAACGACGAGTTTATTGCTGTAGAGAGCAGAACGTTCCTTCAGTCGGTATGGCATGATTTTACCGGAAATAAGAGAGCTGTAGCCGGGGCGATCATTTTGATCATTGTTGTATTGATGGCGATTTTCGGACCGATGATGTGTAAATATTCTTATGCCGAACAGAATATGTCACTGAGAAATGCAAGTCCCAGCATGGATCATTGGTTTGGTACTGATCGAATGGGAAGAGACATTTTTGTACGAATCTTATTCGGTGCAAGGATCAGCTTAGCAGTTGGTTGTTTGGCAGCCGTGATCAATCTGATCGTCGGTACGATCTATGGTGGTATCGCAGGATATGTTGGTGGTAAGGTCGACATGGTCATGATGAGAATCGTAGATATTATTTATTCGGTACCGGCAATGCTTTACATTGTATTGATCATGTTGATCTTTGGGGCAAGCGTGATTAGTATCATGCTTGGTATATCGATCACCTGTTGGATTGATATGGCGCGTATCGTAAGGCAGCAGGTCAAGAGTTTGAAAGAACAGGAATTTACGATGGCAGCGTTTGTGTTAGGTGCAAGCCCAAGTCGTATCCTGATTAAACATTTGCTGATCAATACGATGGGACAGATCATTGTTACGGTAACTTTGATGGTGCCGCAGGCAATCTTTACCGAGGCTTGGCTGAGTTTCTTAGGTGTCGGCATTTCCGCACCGATGGCAAGCTGGGGTACTTTAGCACAGGATGCAAGACAGTTGATCATGACATATCCGATGCAGACGGTATATCCAATGATTGCAATTTGTATCACGATCTTCTCGTTCAACTTCGTTGGTGAGGGATTAGAAAAGGCGTTGGATCCTAAGAGAAAACGTTAAGCAATTTGTCTGGTGTCCTATATGTTGGACAGTATATAACGTGTCCGAGATTTTGGACAGCATTGGACGGCGAAGAAAAACGAGAGAAAGGCATGGTGATGGATATGAGTTTGTTAGAGATCAGAGGATTAGAGACAGAGTTTCAGACAGAGCAGGGCGTAGTAAAGGCACTGCGGGGAATAGATTATACCGTTGACAAAGGAGAAGTCCTTGGAATCGTAGGAGAGTCCGGTTCAGGTAAGAGTGTGGGAATGCTTTCACTGATGGGACTACTGGCACCGAATGGTACCGTAACCGCCGGAGAAATGATCTTCGACGGAGAAGACATTTCTCCGGTTAAGTATAAGACAAAGAAAGAGAAAAAAGAATATGAAAAGAAGATGAACGCGATTCGGGGCAACGATATCAGCATGATCTTTCAGGATCCTATGTCATACTTAAATCCGATCGTAACGATCGAAAAGCAGATGACAGAGGGGATACGGGCACATGATAAATGCAGCAAGCAGGAAGCTAGAGAGCGTGCCATAGAACTGATGAAAATGGTAGGTATTCCGGCACCGGAATCCAGATTGAAACAGTATCCGTTTGAGTTTTCCGGTGGTATGAGACAGCGTATTATTATTGCGATCGCACTGGCCTGTAATCCGAAGCTGATCGTGGCGGATGAGCCGACCACAGCATTGGACGTAACCGTGCAGGCGCAGATTTTGGATCTGCTTCGCAAGATTACCGAGGAAAGTGATGCCGGTGTTATTATCATAACACATGATCTTGGCGTAGTTGCTTCCTTATGTGACCGTATCAGTATTATGTATGGTGGTAATATTATGGAAGAAGGAACGACGGATGAAATCTTTTATGATCCAAAACATCCTTATACAAAAGGCCTGTTAAATAGTATTGCTAATTCCAATGCAGATCATAGAGAACCACTTAAGCCAATTCCCGGTACACCGCCGGATCTGTTAAAACTTGGTGATCAGTGTCCGTTTGCTTCCCGATGCAGCGAGGCAATGGAAATCTGTACAAAGGCAACACCGCTTGTGACAGAATTTGGCGAGACACATAAATGCAAATGCTGGCTTCACTGCAAGGAGCGCTGGCAGGAAGTGATGAAGGGAGAGGATGCACATGAGTAACGAACCAACACCATTATTAGAGGTAAAAAATTTAACGAAGCACTTTCCCGCAGCACACGGCCAAAAAGTACATGCGGTGAATGGAGTTTCTTTTAAGCTGGAACGTGGCGAGACACTCGGTATTGTCGGAGAATCCGGCTGCGGTAAAAGTTCCATGGGACGTACGATCCTAAAGGTACATGAACCAACGAGTGGTCAGATTATTTTTGATGGAGTTGACATTACCGGGCTTAGTAACCGTAAAATGTTTCCTTATCGCAAAAAGATGCAGATGATCTTTCAGGATCCTTATGCATCCTTAAATCCAAGATTTACCGTTGGAGAGATTATTGAAGAGCCAATGATCATTCACAATATGGGTACCGCACACGAACGTAAAGTTATCGTACAGGAGTTGATCGAGACAGTTGGATTAAAACCGGATCACATCAGACGATATCCACATGAGTTTTCCGGTGGACAGAGACAGCGTATCGGTATTGCCAGAACATTAGCACTTCGTCCGGAGTTTATCGTTTGTGATGAGCCGATCTCAGCGTTGGATGTATCAATTCAGGCACAGGTTATCAACTTGCTTGAAAAGCTGCAGCGTGAAAAAGGATTTAGCTATCTTTTCATTGCCCATGATCTGGAAATGGTACATCATATCAGCCATAAAATCGGTGTTATGTATTTGGGAAATATGGTAGAGCTTGGATCATCCGATGATGTTTACAAGAAACCATTGCATCCGTATACGAGAGCACTTATTTCTGCAGCACCGATTGCTGATCCAAAGATGGCCAAAGAAAAGAAACGAATCATCCTGGAGGGCGAGGTACCAAGTCCGATCAATCCGCCAAAAGGATGTCCGTTTGCGGGAAGATGTAAGTACGCAACCGAGGAATGTAAGTCCAAAAAACCGGACACATATATGTATGATAACAGACAGGTTGCCTGCAACTTATATTCGCCAAAAAATTTGGCACAGTATAAGGCAGTTGGCAAAACTGTTGAACAAATTATTGCTTAAAAGATCTTTAAGGATCTTTTAGATATAATGAGTATGTTTTAGAAACATCGCTCATGCATCAGATAGTGCGAAGTGCATTGTCTGCGAATGGATTAGGGTAAATGGGAATGCAACTGACACAATGTTTGAGACACAAGGAGGGAACGCTTATGAGAAAGACAAAGAAAATTATGGCGGCACTACTTACAGCGGCAATGGTGATAGGGAGTCTTACCGGCTGTGGTGGAGGAAACAGTGCAACAAGTACCAATGACAAAGGAGAAATTGCGGAACTGATCAATGCGGTACAGCCGGAAAGTGGTGAGTATGACCCTGCAGGAGCTGCTGCTTACGAGTACTTCAGCGTACAGACGAACTGTTACGAAGGTTTTGTAAACTACGATAAGGAAGGCAAGATCGTACCTGCGGCAGCAGATCATTGGGATGTCAATGATGATGCGACAGAGTATACTTTCTATATTAGAGACGATGAGAAGTGGTCCGATGGATCGGATGTTACAAGTGCTGACTTCGAAAATACGATGAAGAGAGCACTTGAGCCGGACAATGGTTCTTGGTACGTTGACTTCTTGTTCGTTGTTAAGAATGCAGAGAAGTGCTTTAATGGAAAATGCGACTTCAAAGATGTCGGCATCGAGTGTATCGACGACAAGACGATTAAGTTTACATTAGAAGAGCCATGTTCTTACTTCTTAGATCTTTGTAAACTGCCTACCTATATGCCATCTAATTGCAAATATGCAACAGATGATAATAAGGATTGGGATATGAATCCGGAACAGAACTTAGGTAATGGACCATATCATTTGTCTGAGCATGTGGACGGAGATCACGTATCTTTTGAGAAGAATAAATATTACCGTGATGCAAAGAGCACCAATGTATTAAAGATTACGGATAAGTTTATGGATGACGATCAGGCAAAAGCATCGGCATATCAGACAGGTGAGATCAACATCCTGCAGGGTGCACCTAGTGAGATCGCAGAATCTTATGAAGGCAAAGATGACTTGTCGATCCGAGAGGTTCCACAGACAAACTATATCTTATTCAATATTAATGAAAAACCATTTGATGATGTTAAAGTACGTCAGGCATTTTCACTGGCATTGAATCGTAAAGATATTGCAGCAGTCGTTGGTACGGCTTGCGAGCCGGGTACCAGTTTCGTTGGCAAGAATTACAAGAGCAAAGCCGATGGCAAGAAATGGGGCGAAGCACAGGGAGATCTGTTAGATGAAGATCTCGCAAAGGCAAAAGAGCTTTTGGCAGAGGCCGGTTACAAAGATGGCAAGGACCTTCCAACGATCACATATACTTATCCGGCAATGAGTTATGAGGCAAACGTAGCACAGGTATTGCAGGCACAGTGGAAGAAACTGGGAGTAGATGTAAAATTAGAGGCAATGGAATATGAAGTATACGTTGATGAGCGTCGTAACGGTAAGCTGCAGATGGCAAGAATGCAGTGGTACGCTGATTACAATGATCCGACCAGCTGGCTGAAGATGTACCAGACCGGCAATGCACAGAATGATGTGAAGTGGAGCAATGCGAAGTATGATAAACTGATTCAGGAATCTGACAAGAACCTAGATGAGGCAAGCCGTCAGAAACAGTTGATGGAAGCAGAAAAGATTTTAGTATCCGAAGATACGGTTATCTGCCCATTATTCAGCCCATCCAATCAGGACTTGATCGACCCATCTCTGACAGGTTATTATACAGATGGTCTCGCTTATACTTTTTTCTATAAGACAACGAAGAAATAAGCCATCTCTTACAGAGATGAATCCCAGATAAAGGAGGGGAGTGTAATGACAACAGAGAAAGTAAATGATCTAGAACTGGTAAAGTTATCTGATTATTTTACGCCCGGCAAGTTTCGTACCATACCGGGTACCGCAATGACAGATCGTGGTGGTATTACCGAGATGCAGGCTGTGTTTAATATCAATACAGACTTTGCAAAGCGTTTGACCTTTCAGTTTTCTACCATGTTAGTGATCTATGGATTTGGCATATTGAATGATAAGCTGATCGAGATCAACAAGAGTAAGTACGTAGGATATAAGGAAGAGAATGTGTTGAAACGTATTACCTTTAATGACTGTGGGGAGCGGTTTGTCATGGTGTTGGAGCTGAGCGATGCACCGGATAAACTGCTGGCAGTAACAGCAGATGATGTGGAATATTTATTGAACAATTGTCTGCATCCGGCAACTTGATAACGAACTGTAATGGTATTTGAACATGGAGCCTGCACGCGAATGAATTCGTGTGCAGGCTCTTATTTGTTCAAGTCTCTGATGTAAGGTATGGGAAGTTTGAGTAAAAAAAATGAAAAAAGTTCTTGACAAATGGATGTGACTGCTATATTATAACATACAATTCATATATAAATGATATGAAAACAAGGAAAAGAATCGTAGGAGGTGATACTTCCATGGATGCATTGATCACGGTTGAGGGTGTGGAGAAAGATTTTGGTAATCAAGTCAAAGCACTCGACCAGATTAATTTGGAAATTGCAAGTGGAGATATTTATGGAATTATCGGTATGTCCGGTGCGGGTAAGAGTACATTAGTACGATGTCTTAATTACTTAGAGAAACCTACCGCCGGTGTTGTCAAGATTCATGGCAAAGATTTATCGACTTTGAAAGGCAGACAGCTTCGCAAAGAGAGACAGAAGATTGCAATGATCTTTCAGCATTTTAATCTGTTGATGCAGAAGAATGTGTTGGACAATATTTGCTTTCCACTTGTGATCGCCGGAGTAAGCAAGAAACAGGCAAAGAAGAGAGCTGTGGAATTGCTTCAGATCGTGGGACTTGCTGATAAAGCAAAAGCATATCCGGGACAATTGTCCGGTGGACAGAAGCAGCGTGTGGCAATTGCCAGAGCATTAGCGAATAATCCGGATATCCTGCTTTGCGACGAGGCAACGAGTGCTTTGGATCCGCAGACGACACAGTCTATCTTGGAATTGTTGCAGCAGATCAACCATGATTACGGTATCACGATCGTGCTGATCACCCATGAAATGTCCGTGGTACAAAAGATATGTAATAAAGTTGCAATCTTAGAAAAGGGACATTTGGTGGAGACGGGAAGTGTTTCCAAGATATTTGCCAATCCGGAATCTGCGGCCGCTAAGAAGATGATTTTTGGTGAAGATACCAGTGTTCCAAAGATGGAAGGAAAGCATCTGGTGCGAATCGTCTTTAGCGAAAATTCATCGTTTGAACCGGTTATCGGTAATATGATCCTTCGATACAAGACACCGGTTAATATATTGCATGCCGATACCAAGGATATCAACGGCATTGCAACCGGAGAAATGATCTTGCAGTTGCCGGAGGATGAAGATATTGCAAAGCAGATGATCACATATTTACGTGATTGTAAGCTGACGGTAAAGGAGGTGGAAGCAGATGTTTCACTTTGATGCAGTTGTTCAGGAGATGATCATTAATGGTATTTGGGAAACGCTGTACATGACCTTAGCGTCAACCTTTATGGGATATGTGCTTGGACTTCCACTGGGAATCGCTCTTGCGGTTACCGACAAAACCGGAATCAGACCACAGCCGGTTGTATATCGTGTGCTGGATGTGATTTCGAATGTACTGCGAAGTATACCGTTTATTATTTTGTTGATATTAGTGATTCCGCTTACCAGATTTATCGTGGGGCAGTCTTATGGATCTTCGGCTACAGTCGTACCACTGGTTATTGCTGCCGCTCCTTTTATTGGACGTATGGTGGAATCATCGCTCAAGGAAGTAGATCATGGCGTGATCGAGGCTGCTCAGAGCATGGGCGCCGGCATCTTTACGATCATTTGGAAAGTATTGCTCGTAGAAGCAAGAACATCCTTGATCGTCGGTGTGACGATCGCACTTGGCACAATCCTTGGATACTCCGCAATGGCAGGCGCTGTCGGAGGCGGCGGTCTGGGAAATATCGCAATTCGGTATGGTTATTATCGTTATCAGCCGGATATCATGATCGTAACGATCGTTATTTTGATTGTCCTCGTTCAAATTTTGCAGGGAATTGGAATGTTGATCTCTGCAAAGCTTGATCGAAGAAAATAAATACTAATGTTCGTATTGAACGTTGGAACACAAAAAGAATTGGAGGAAAATTAATTATGAAGAAGAAAGTAGTAGCATTGACATTGGCGTTGACATTGGCAGCAGGTTTGGTAACAGGCTGCGGTAATGCAAAGAAAGACGATAACAAAGCAGATAGCAAAACAATTACAGTAGCTGCATCACAGACACCACATTCTGAGATATTGGCAGAGGCAGCTAAGACCTTAAAGAAACAGGGATATGATCTGAAAGTTACAGTATTTGATGATTATGTACAGCCAAATAACGTAGTAGAGAGTGGAGAATTTGATGCCAACTATGTAGAACATAAGCCATACATGGAGCAGTTTAACAAAGAGAATGGTACTCATATCGTTGATGCCGGCGATATTCACTATGAGCCATTTGGAATTTACGGTGGAACTAAGACAAAGCTCGAAGATGTTGCAGAGGGTGATACCATTGCAATTCCAAACGATACAACAAATGAAGCGAGAGCATTATTACTTTTGCAGGATAATGGTTTATTGACTCTTAAAGACGGTGCAAGCCTGACAGCAACCATCAACGACATTAAAGACAATCCTAAGAAATTAAAATTCCAGGAGCTTGAAGCAGCACAGGTATCCAAAGTAAAAGATGAGGTTGCTTATGTAGTATTAAACGGTAACTATGCATTAGAGGCAGGATACAGCGTTGGCAAAGATGCTTTAGCATATGAGAAGTCCGATTCTGAGGCTGCTAAGACTTATGTAAATATCATTGGTGTCAAGGAAGGTAATGAAAACAGCGATGCGATCAAAGCTTTGGTAAAGGTATTAAAATCTGATGAGATTAAGAAGTTTATCGAAGACAAATATGATGGAGCAGTTATCCCATTTGCGGGCTAATCAGATCCTCTAAAAACTCATAAGAAATTGTTAATAAGGAAATAGCCTTTTGCCTGTTTTGTGCAGGCAAAAGGCTATTTTTTTGGAAAGTTATCTGACATGGCAGTATCCTACGAGATGCTTTGTCGCAAGAATAACGAGTATGTCCAAATTCTTAAGAATTATTAAGATCGCCCCAAGGTCGTTGACGCAAGCAGAAATGTATGGTGTACTGGAAATGTAACAAAGAAATTTAGTGCTATGATGGTAGAATGGGAGGAGATCTTATGAATAAACTAAAAACAATATTGGCATGTATGATAATTACATTGGGAATTTTGTATCTACCGGAAATTCATGCAAATGCATCAACAGTAACTATAGATGAAGCAACATTTCCGGATTCATGTGTACGCAAATTTGCACAAGAACAAGACGTCAATAAAGATGGTGTTTTGTCTGATGAAGAAAGAAATATAGTTGATTATGCATTATGGGATTGGTATATGGCAGCTGCATATGGGGTAGATGGAAGCCATTTAATAGATTTTACAGGAATGCAGAATTTCCCAAAAATCACCAAAGTTCGACTGCAATTGGGCTGTAAGGTCAATGGAAAGGAAATATATTGGAATTATAAAGCATCTAATTTATTCCAATGTTTTCCTCATGTAAAGCAATTGTCGATTGTTTCTTTTGGAACTAAATCAATTGAACTTAGTGGAGAATCTAATACATTAGAAGCGTTGGATATTTCTTTTGAAAATGAAATATTAAAAACTGGAGAAGTAGTATGCAAAATGTATGCGCCAAACATTAAAGAAATAGATATCACTGGAAATATCTCGACAAAAAGTTATTCTTTAGGAAAATGTTTTCCGAAGGCGAAGTACATTTATTTGTATGATACAAATGTTGGAAAATCTGGTACGTTAGATGGCTTTCAAGACATTGAAACGTTATTCATTAGTGGTAAAAAGGTAACAGACATGAATTTATCCTTTTTGTCGGGAATAACAATACATCGATTGGAAATTGAAAAAACTAAAATTAGTAAATTGGATATGGCACCTCTTCGCAAAACAAAATTGAATGTGTTAGATATTGACAATTGTCCGATCAAAAAATTAATGTTATTACCTTTGAAGAATACCGGGATTGTTAGTTTGTCAATATCAAATTGTTATATTACATCTTTGAATTTGAAAGAAGTATCCAACAAAACACTGACCACACTTTCTATCATTAATTGTCCGTTGAAGAAACTGGATGTTAGCCCATTGAAAAATACATTAGAAACGTTATATGTGGGAGACAGACAGCAGTTTTACACGAAATATCGGGAAGTCTATAAAAAGACAAAATTTACTACACTTGATTTATCGATGATGAAAAAGTTAAAAGAGGTATATGGAAGTGGCGCTGGTTCTATTAAGACAGTGCGGCTTAAAAATCCCAAAAAACATGTAAGAGTTAAAACTTTGCAGGAATTACATTTATATGGGACTAAAATAAAGTCTATAGATGTATCAGGATTGACAAAATTAAAAAAACTTTATGTTGGTAATTGTACGACCAAGTGTAATATCAACAAGTGTACAAAGCTTGAAGAACTTGGTATTATAAATCGAGGAACGACAGATTTATCACTCAAGAGTAAAAGCTTGAAACACCTGCAGTACCGAGGTGGTAAAGTGAAAAAATTGTCAGTCAAAAAATGTCCTAAGTTATATGCAGTTACGATAAGGGGAACCAAGGCGAAATCTTTAGATTTTAAGGGCAATAAAAATCTGCTCTATTTATCGATTTATAATAGTAATATTGGTAAAGTGGTTTATCCGAAAGTAAAAAAAGCGGACTGGAGATATGAGTATAAAATACAAGATAAACGCTTTAGCTCTGACCCGATAACAAATGCTGAAGAAAGTGGGATTTTTACTTATGAGCATTACTTAGGTGGATACAATATAAATCAAGCAAAGACTGTGGATATATCTGCGTGGAAACGGTTGAGCAGCGCAATGAAGAAACGGCAATTGGCCAATGGTTATAAATTTGTCATGAAACAATATACACCGCGCCGGATTATTATTAACAAGAAGTTACGCAGTTCTGACAAAAAGTGGATACGTGCAGTAGCAAAGAAGATTAAAGCAAAAGTAATTATGTGGTAAGTATGAAGAAGCTTAAACTTACCAATTGTAAAAAATTACGAAGACTGGATCTTACACCATTTGATATGAAATCATTGGATATCAAGGGATCAACAAGGCGGATATTGTTTTGTTGATCCCTTTTTGGTTATTTGCGCATTATTATATCTAACGTGTTTATCATTAGCGCCGGATAGCACTTATTCCGCACTGACAACTTGTGATATGTCATCAGCCTGTTCTGCTAATAACTGTTTGACGTAATCGCGAATGAAGAAATCGTCCTCCGGCATTTGACAGCCGACAATATACATCCCTTCGTTATTCGAGCATCGGATGACATGTCCGGTCAATTCATTATGATTTGGCAGATCAAAATCATGGATCGTAACATGGATGTCTGCCCCCTTGTGATCTGTAAAGAAGGGATCCTTCGTTAGAAAAGCAAATCCATTGGCGCTGATGTTATCCATTGTGGCATCGATCGGTAGTGGTGCGATGCCGTCTGCGGACGTATTAGCAATAGTGATGCTGCAGGTGTTGGAAAGATCTGCACGAGGATATTTGCGGCGGTTATTGATCTTAGGTCGGGACTCGATAATGATCTGCGAGTCTTTCGTGATCAGTGCACGTTTCCAATGGTACAATACATTGCCGACGGTTACCTGTAATTCGCACTCTGTCGTTTTAGTGATTGGTGGGAAATTGTCCAAGGAAACAGTCAGTGTATTTTCGGTGCGTTCTACTATATCGCCATGATAATTTGAAGAATCCTTCAAAGTCACTGTGAATTTCATGCCCGGCTGTAAGTCCTCAACGCCCATAAAACCACCAATACCAAGCTCACACATCAAAGATTCAACGACCGTTTCGATCGAATTGATATTATTGGCGGATTCATCATATTTGCTCAGCATACGATGACTGATCTCGTTGGAATCGGAAATGTGTTTTGACATTTTCGTCATGATCGAGGATACCTGATCCATGTTGTCGACTAATTGGATATTGGATTGTTCCACATCTTTCATTGCCGTATCAATGATCTGAATATTCTCTTCCAATTGTGCGGTATCTTCGGATATTTTGGAAATGCTGGCACCAGCGGTTGTTACCTTGTTGAGAGTCATGCGGATCAATGATAACGTTTCTTCCATCGTGTGCATCATCTTGGTAGAGGTTTCTTCCAGATGCATCAAAGACTGACTGATCTTGCTGGAGGAAGCTTTTGTACCGGTGCTGAGGGTACGGATCTGTTCTGCGACAACGGCAAATCCCTTACCGGCTTCTCCGGCGCGGGCGGCCTCGATCGATGCGTTTAATGCCAATAGGTTAGTTTGGCTGGAAATATCCTCGATCGTTCCGGTTTCCTCTTTTACCATCGCAAAATCGTTTTTGAAGTCTTGCAAAGTCATTTCGATTTCCTGTGATAGTGCAGCCATATTGTTCGTTGTGTCAATGAGACTGTCAAGATCTTTGGAACTTACTTCGGTGTGCTTGCCGGAAGTGGCAGTCAGCAGAACCATTTTCTCAATCAAATAAGCAACATGATTGACCTGAGCCTTGATCTTGGCGGTCATTTCATTGGAAGAAGCCGTTGTGTCTGTCAGGTGAAGATTATTTTCTTCGACTTGCTGCATGCTTCGTGCAACGATCCCGGCTCCGTGTGTGTTTTCTGAAGCAAGTTCTCGAACGACCGTGACGCCATCCATAATGGAGTTACTTGCCTGTTTCACCTGTTCTACTGTTGTAATAACACGGTTTAGATCCGCTTTGATGCTGTCTGTCATGGCACCATCAGACTCATTCAAGTGCTTGATGGACATGACATAGCAGATATAACATAAAATAATACAGGATAATTGTAATTGATAGTCTTTTACATTTGTAGCCGAATTAAATCCGTTCATGTAACGATATACAGCACTGCCGATAATAATGATGGAATTCGCAATGCCGCAATTTATCATGAAACGCCTGTTTTTGTAGAGAACCAGCAGGCTCGTCACCGGCAGGATATAAGTAAAGGCGATGGGAGAAGCGGTGGTACTTACAACAAAAGTATAAAAGATACCATAGCCGATCACCAGATCATACTTATAAGTATCCGTTGTAAACCCTTTGACACGTAGTAATATCTCGCCAAGGATGATCGGCAGCCAGCACAGGATCAAAAAGATGATATAGTAATCTGCTTTTTGAAGGCCGTTAGCAACGTCACTGCCGTAATTAGCCGATAATAATAGCGCAAAGATCAGCCATATCTTGCGTGCTTTGCGGTTCGCCTTTTCCTTAAAAATGTTTTCGTCATAATTCATAATCGTTAACCTCATAGTTCTTTCCTATATTGTTATTTTGCGATTCACTGCTCATGTATTTCGGCAAAATACTCTGCAATTGCCTGAATCGTCTGCGTGCTTTCCGGCAGGAAAGGTTCAAATACACTAAAAGCGTGTGTAAGTTGTTTGTTTTTTGGAAAGTCAAGCAGGCGGTGTGGCATATTGTATTTTGTCAATGCCTTCTCAAACTTCGTGGTGTAATGATGTAAATTATCGTTCTTACTTGTTACCAGCAGACAAGGCGGCAGTGCTTGTACTAATTTCTGATAGGTTGGATTCACATACGGCGCAAAATCACTTTGTTTATAATCCGTGCCATATAAATATTTTGGTAAAGACAAGCCAATCTGGTCAAAGCGGTTGGTGTAAAACATACCGCTGATCAGCCCCAGTGCCTGAAGTGGTGCAGGGCATACAGACACTTGCGCGGCAGCAGCCATTTCGGCGTTGTTCTGCATGGCAGCACAGTAGGTTAATAACATGGCTCCCCCGCTGTCTCCGACACCATAGATCTCGTCAGTTTTACCATAATAAAGATTACCGTAGTCTTGAACATACCGCAGCGCCTGAAAGAAATCCGTGCACTGATGATAGAAGGTATATTCCGGGACGAGACGGTATTCGATGCTAAACACGACATAGCCAAGTTTGCATAATCTGGCACAAAAGTAACGGTTGAACTCTTTGCATCCCATGATCAGGCCGCCGCCATGCACATTGAAAATGATCGGAAGCTCTTTGTCCGGCGATTCAGAAGGTCGAAATACATCCAATCGGTGTGCTTCGTTCTGATCGTTCACATATTCGATATCAAGATACATGTCCACGCCGTCGGGGATGGAAAAACGCTTACGGCGATCCGGCAATGTTTTCATGAAATCTGTTCGCTGCTGCATGAATGCAGTTTCAATATAATTACTCATATGTATTATGTATCCTTTTCAAAATGTTCTAGCTATTATAATAAACCAGATTGCCGTCACAATCAATAGAACCGTCAAAAGTGCCAAAGAAATTGTAAAAAAGAATGCAAGAAAAGTGTAAGCCAATATGCTTGTATACATGTAGTAATAGCAATGATGAATATTTTCGATGGCAGATATTTGCTGCATCAGAAAGGGGTATGGGATGGAATAAATCGAAACAGTGAATAAAAAGTTAGATTAGTTTAGAATACGGTTCCAAGTATTTAGTAACTGTGTAAAAGAGCAAGCTGCATTAGCGGGGCTGGTCGATGGTAGTAGTGCGATTGGCAGCCCCGTATTATCATACACATATTTTTGGTATAGGTCGTATGCTTTGCGTCCATTGGCATAGACAGCGGTTATGGAGGAGCGGGTTATGATCTTAGGAATATCATTGGGGATCACATTCCGAATAGAACTGTCACTAGACCCTTTGATATCGCACTCGGCGATCACGTCCCAGAGTGCGATATGGTGTCTGTGCAATAGAGCCTTTTTGTCCGCGATACTTTCCGGGACAGGCTCATTGCATAATTCAGCGATCACTTTCCAAAAGCGGTTGCGCGGATGCCCGTAATAAAATTGCTGTTCTCTTGATTTTACCGATGGAAAGGATCCTAAGATCAATACGGTAGAATCTGCATCGTATACAGGGGCAAATTCATGTACAACGTGAGTATATTCCAAGGCGAACCTCTCCTTTCTGTATCCACGGCTTTTAATTTTCTATTCTAACTTCGTATTTCTCAACTACTATCCAGCCATATATTGCTTATTACTGACATAATAAGCAATATGTAGGCTGTCAGTAAGGTTTGGTATGTGAAGTTAGCGTTACTATGATTTTTTTCTGCGGTTGCAGCTATCTTCCAAGAAGAGCTGTACGATAGGATCAATCTGTTCCTTTGCAAAGCATGGAATGCCGGTAAAGCTATTCATCGCTCCGGCGAGGATATAGACGATCCCGTGCTGGAGATGCAGCAGGCGTTCTACCGGAGTCTGCTGCAATTCTATATATTGTATTTTGTGATAATCAATAAATTGTGTAGAGGAAGCAAACATTCCGTTTGTTATTGCAATGTAATTCTCACGAAGCTGCAATTTGTTGGCTTTGTAAGTGCCATAACAGCCGATCAGATATATCAACATTGCTAGCACGAAAGAGCCGATACAGCCCAGGACTGCCGGTAGACCGGTTACGCCAAAGACTGTAATCATAAGAGTCCACCCAATTGCTAAAAATACAAGCAGTTTGGCAGAATCGATGATCTTTTTCCACCAGATCGCTTTCGGTGGACGGATCGGTGCAGTATCACTTTCGGTGAAATAAGCATCGAATTCCGGAAGCAGACGATGCAGTAATTCAGGTAAGTGTTTCTCTGGGATAGAGAGCAGTAAACGCGTGTTTTCTTCTTTTTCATCGCCCATACCGATATTTATAATATCGACAAAGCATCGCTTTGAAATACGGCTAAATACCGGACGCTGTACGATGATCGAACTGATGCGTTTGATTGGAATTTCATAGCTGGTGCGTTTGAACAGACCAAATTCCATATGCAGATGATCCGGCATACGTTTGATCCGGAAGCTGTAATAGCGGAAGAAATCACCGATCAGACTACGCAGTGCTGCATAGACAAAGGAGCCAATGACAACGATTCCACCTAATGCAGTTGGGATCATTTGGATCAAGGAACCGATGCTGTGATTGCCGAAAACAACCATTTTTAAGAAAAAAGCAATAATGGCGATCAGAGCGGCAAGGCATACGAGCAGACTTATAATAGAAGCACTGTAAACACAGTGGGTAAGCACTTGCTTGGTATTGTAAGCTACTTCGGATAATACCTGTCTGCTGTTTGGAGCAGCATTTGCTGAGGTTACTTGTCCGTTATCTGGGACAGAAGAAACAGTACTCATCTGCCCACTATTTTGGACGGAAGTGGCTCTGCTTATCTGATCGTTATTTGGGACAGAAGTAGGATCACTTATCTGACCGTCGTTTTGGACGGAAGTAGGATCGCTCGTCTGACCGTTATTTGGGACAGAAGCAGCAGCCCCTGCGGTTCCATCAAGCTGTTCGTTGGCAGCTATAGTTTGCGTATGTTTGGCAGCGGTTGCCCCCGCTAAGAGTCTCTCTCTAAGTGCCTCGGCTTTGTCTTTGCGAAGCAAAATGGTGACGTCTGTAGTATCGGCGGTACTTCGGCTTTCGGTATCGATCTTAACCGTACTGGTGCCGAGAATGCGTTCCAATAGATTACGCTCGATGTTGATATTGGAAATATTGCGCAGGCCAATCGTATTTACAGAACGAAAAATGGTATTTTTCGTAATCGTGATACTGGTTTCATCTACCGTGATCCAAGTCTTATACCAAACAATGGTGTTAACTGCCAGTCGAAATAGGATCACGGCAAGGATTACTAATATGATGATAAGCAGTGTGGTGCTATCAGAATTTTTGATATCGCCCAGTATTTCGTCAAGATCATCCAAGGAGGATATTAAAAATGTGATAATAATGACACCGAATACACCAAGCTGCTCTAACATTAGAGACGGGTGATTTCGAAACTTATTGTCCATTAGCACGTTCCTCCTCTACGATTTCGTTAATGCGCTGTTTCAAGCTGTCAGCAATATGTTCTGCTTTATCTTTTTCAAGAAATTTGATCGTTACGTCTCCGCCGGCAGTAGTGATTTCAACTTTGGCAAGGCCAAACAGGCGGTCAAGCGGACCGGAAGAAATTTCGATTTTATGAAGGCGGCTGATCGGCACGATCGTATGTGTTAAGAAGAGGTAGCCTTCCTTGATCTGTACTTCTTCATCGGTCAATCCGTAAGCATAACGCTGGTAGCGAAAAAGTGGGGATACGATCGTTTCAATGATCTCGAGTATCATAATAATGGCACAGATGATAGTAACCCATCCAATGACTGTTTTATTGGAAGTGAAAGCTTCAGTTCTGGTAAAGAAGACAATGACTCCCAGAACGGCGGCAATGACCACACAAACGATAGAGGTGACCAAATACATGCAGTATAATGCTTTTTTGTTTAACTTTTCTAATTTCATAAAAATTTTCAATCCTTTCTCTTGCTCTCTGTAAATGCTTTTCCGTGATACGCCCTCCCTTAACGCGTATTATCTCAAGTATAGCAGAACAAGAGATGCATGACAATTTTTGAAATGACAAATGCGTTGCAATTTGACAAAAATTTGATAAAATTGTGGCAAAAATATGTCATTGTAATAAAAATGTCATTTATTAGAATTTGGGGTTGTGTTACAATGTAAACGTAGGGAAAATGGTGCTAACATGTTTTGTCGCCTGATGGGTGACGCTGGTTTACGAAGGGGGAAGAGTCCTATTCAAAATAACCGGCATAGGATATCAGCACTGCATTATGTACTCTCAGAATCTTGAGTGTATATTATTAAGAAATGGAGGAAGCATATGGAGAAATTTAAGAAGCGTCACAAACAATTGACAAGCTTAGTACTTTCTGCAGCCATGATTTTTAGCTTGGTTCCGGGTACGGTAGGAGCAAAAGCTGAAACTCGCGTAGAAAAGCAAGTCAATCAGACAGCAGAGAGGGACACAAATAAGAAATCGGTTTCGAAAACAGCGTTGAAAACGATATCAGCGGATTTTAAGGCACAGAAGTTTGCAGAACTGTATGAGGAGGGGGGGCTTTCTTGTACAACAGAGGGGATTACATTTGACACTGAAACAGCAGCCGATAACTTGTTACTCACCGGTAAGAATAAGGTGGTATCCGGAGCGGCTATTACATTAAAGAACACATTGGATTTTGGCACAGACAAGGTGCAGCGTATCCAGATCGATGCATTGGCTAAGAAAGCGACAAAGACCTATATGGAAGTGTATTTGGATGATGCTGTTACACCAACTGTGAGAGTGCGAATTCCAAATCAGCCAAAGACAGACAATTGGACAAGGACCAAAGTTTACAGCTATGAATTTGCAGAGAATGAGAAACTGACCGGTAAACATAAGGTACGTGTTCAGCTTCAGGATGAGACAACGGCAGCAGACAAAAAGACAAGCGTGCTGCTGCGTTCCATCCAGTTCGTGCAGGAAAGTATTCCGACCGTATCTTTTGATATTGATGAGTCTTTGGGAAGCATTAGCGAGATGAACGGTGATAGTTCACATAATACGGAATGCTATGGCAAGATGAATATCGATGTACCGGAAGGCTATGCAGCAGAGTATGGCAAGGATCCGGAGGCGGCAGCGAAGAAGACGGCTGGCAGCTACGATATGGAATATATACGCGGCCGTGGCAATTCAACTTGGACTGTCTCAAAGAAGCCATATAAGATCAAGCTGGATAAGAAAGCGGATCTGTTTGGCATGGGTAAAAATAAGCATTGGGTATTGATAGCAAATTATTATGATAATAGTTTGGTACGTAATCGCCTGACCTATTATTTGGGACGTAAGCTTGGCATGGAATATACACCAGAATGTGTACCGGTTGACGTCATTATGAATCATGAGTATTTGGGCAGTTATTTGCTGTGCGAACAGATTCGTCTGGATGAGAATCGTGTGGATGAAAATAATCTTGAAAAGGCAGATAAAGGTGCCGATGTCAGCGGTGGTTATCTGTTATCCATGGAACCAAACGAAGAGACAGACAACGTGATCAAAACAAAGTATAATTCGTATTTGATCGAATCTCCGGAAACGGGAGCGTGTCAGTCACAGGCAAAGGCTTATATCGAGAATTACATGAAGAAGACAGAGGATGCAATTTATGGAGATGACTTCAAAAATGAGGATGGAACATCGTATCAAGACTTAATGGATGTGAAGTCAGCAATTGCCTATTATTGGATGCAGGAGGTCTCTATGAATGGAGATGCATTTATTTCCACGAGCACCTATCTGTACAAAAAACAGGACACAGCGGATGCCAAGGGTAAGCTATATTGGGGACCGTTGTGGGACTTTGATTATGTAGCCTGGTCTTCCAATGACTATAGCGAAGAGGAAGATTCCTATAGCGGATTTGTTACTCAGAGAACATGGTTTAACCGCTTGATGGAAGATCCGGAGTTTGCACAGCAGGTAAAAGAGTATTGGGTAACGCTAGCAGGAGCATTGGAGGATGCCATTGCTGACGGTGGAATTTTGGACCGGTATGCACAGGAACTTGCGGTATCCGCAGATAACAATTTCAATAAATGGGGATTTAACGATTTTAGTGACGACGGGTATGACGATAACTATAACAGCGCAACAGGAAAGTTGAGCTATGCACAGGAAATTCAGCGTTTGAAAACTTGGATCGCAGATCGTGTTGACTGGATTGATAATAATCTGGACACTATTGCACCAAAGCCGGTTACACTGACTTACATGGTGGATGGTGAAGTTTACAAGAAAGTTACCACAACATCGACAAAGGAAAACGATATTCCGAGCGCACCAACCAAAGAGGGATATATTTTTACCGGTTGGTACTATGATAAAGATGATTTCAGTGTCAGACAGCAAAAGGGAGACATCTTTACAGAGGATACCACTCTAACAGCACAGTGGGAAGATGAGAGTAAGTTAGTAAAGCCAACTAAGATTGCGTTGGAGCGGTCAGAGATTTATGTACCGGAGTGGCATGAATTCCATATTAACTATGGTGTAGCACCGTATAATGCCAACACAGCGAATGTTACGTTGACGAGTTCAGACAATACTGTTGTGCGGTTACAAGAATCAGATTATGAAGATTCTGATTATATAAAGCCAGACTCACGTGATTGGATGGCAGTCAAAGCAGGAACGGCAACGATTACCATTTCGGCAGGAAATGGTGTCTCTGCCAAATTGGTTGTCCATGTTATTCCGATTTCAGAATATTTTGAGAATGAGGAAGCATACACTGCGAAAGATTTCACTTTGGATCAAAATGATATTGTACTGAAAGTGGGACAGGAGAAGAAATTGAACCTGAAACTGGATCGAAACGAAGTCTATACATCCTTTTACTGGACATCCAGTGACGATGATATCGTTGAGCTTCTCGGCGGTGGTCTGATCCATGCGAAAAAAGCAGGTACAGCTTATATTTTGGTAACTATGAATGGAATAGACAAAACAAAGGTATGCCGTGTGGTTGTTCAGGATGGCACAGCCGTGAAACCAACGCCAGCGCCGACAAAGACGCCGGGGAAGGTAGTTCCATTGCCGCAGGAGAAGACAGAAATTATCCAAGTGGGAAATGTTCGTTATAAGCAATTATCCGCAAATACTGTCAAGATGACCGGTATCAAAAAGGATGTCAAGAAAGTGACCGTTCCTGCAACGATCAAATACAAGGGTAAAACCTACAAGGTAACAGAAGTTGCATCAGGAGCTTTGCGTGGCAAGAAGAAATTGCAGACCGTTGTTATCGGTAAGAATGTTACAAAGATTGGCGCCAACGCCTTTAGCAAGTGTAAGAAGCTGAAAAAAGTACAGATCACTTCGAAAAAACTTAAGAAAGTTACGAAGAAGTCCTTTGCTGGTATTGCGAAAAAGGTTGTGATCAAGGTGCCAAAGAGCAAGAAAAAAGCGTATAAGAAATGGCTTAAAAGTAAGAAGGTAGCATAGCGAATTTGTGATATGATGAGCCTCAGAGAAAAACAAGCGGCTGCGAAGCAGACATTTGTTTTTCTGGGCTCGTTAACGAACAAGTAAGTTTGTGAAACAAACGGAAAAGCTTTGAAAGAGCGAATTTGCGAGTTTGATAAAAAGCACCCTCTGGGGACGGATCGTTGGATTTACGTCCGCTCGGAGGGTGCTTTTCTGCTTATGTTGCTGCACAGTGAGGTACAGGTGCCTTTTCTGCTTATGTTGCTGCGCAGAGAGGTACAGGTGCCTTTTCTGCTTATGTTGCTGCGCAGTGAGGTACAGAACCTTTTATGGGTATGCGATTAAGTGGTGTGATGTTGTATTTTGTATTTATTGTTTGCTGCTATTCAGAGTGATGCTGCAATTGTTATCGGCGGAACCAAATTCATAAGTAATAAGCTGGTTGTCCTCCTTGTTTTGTACTGTTTTGCGTACAGTAGTTGTGCGTATGAAGCGACTGGTATGACCGCCGGCATATGCATCGCGGCTCGTATCTTCGTAGATATACAGGACGCCATCCTTATTTAGAATATAATCATAAATCGCATCACCTTCTACCGTAAACTGCACGATCACTAATGCCTGCTTATAGGAAAGCTGCTTTTTTTTACATTTTTGAAAACGTGAAACAAATTCGTTCAATATCGCAGTCGCAGTTTGTGCTTGCTTGGCAGAACTGTTTATGGTTGGAATCATAAGAACCTGTTTTTTGGCAGCAGCGTTCGCCGATGAGTATGATGCCGGGTACGATGTAAGTCGTTTTTGAATGGCAGCTTCGTTGGTTGAATACCATTTGGCATCCATTTTAGGGGCGGCAAAGGCTGTATCCATGGACAGTAATTTGGCACGGTATTTATAATTCTTGTCGCAAGTGATCCGTATAGCCTGTGTTCCGAGCAGCTCTCTGCCTTTGTATAAGCGCACGGTTAAACGGCTTGTGCCGGGGTTGAAAGACTTCGGTGCCCAGTAAATAATGTCACCGGGTTTGCAGGAAAGTTTTTTCGTTTCTCTTGTCATAGTCAGGCTGCCTTCGGATGAATTCTTGCCCCAAAGCTGTATGCTGCCATGTGAATCGGCTGCAACTTCAATGCGGATGTTTTCGGCAGAAGAAGACAATTCAAACGAAAATGGCATAGCCGGAACGGAACTCATGTAAGGAGAATATTCGCCAAGAAGGCATGGATTTCCCGCTTTCAAGGTGACTTTCTTGTAATCCTCTAAAGGTTCCGACTGTGATTGCTGCGCATCTTCTGCGTCAGAGTTCCCAGGCTGTATTTCAGCATTGCTTTTCGAACGAGAGTTTTCTGTAGGAGTTTCTGTATCGCCTTTTGAACGGGATTTCTTAGCTGTACCCTCATCATCAGTTTCGTCCGATGGTGCTTTTGTAGGGCTGCTATAGCAACCGTATTCCTTGCTACCTTCGTTTTCTTTTGCGTAGGCGATCACCTGCAGACCTAGAGAGGAGGCTAGATTTGCTATGGAGTTCGAATTGTCCTCCATCTCGTTTGTAGCAGCCCCGGAAGCATTACTATCGTCTGGATTTGGAGATGTGTTGGTAAATGCATAATCTGATGAATTTGTTGCGTTTGGATCACCATTATTTTGAGACGTATAATGATGTGCTAACAGGCATAGACCGATACCAATACCTACCATTGCAGCAGCGGGAAACATTTGTGGACGCAACAATTTTGCGCCTCGATGCTTCGTAAGTGGTAAGTTTTGTGGTGCTGCCTGTGCAATCATCTCATCCGGCAGCTCGCCAATTGCCTGCAATAACAGTTCTGATTTTCGGTTATGGTCTTGCTCTCTCATCATACCCAGATCCCTCCTTCTTCTAAAATGCTTTTTAATTCCTTTCGCATGCGTGAAAGGATAGAGCGTATACTGGTTTCTTTCATTTGCATCATATATGCGATTTCGGCAGTATCTAACATATAAAAGTAACGCTGTAAAAAAATGATTCGTTTCTTTTTTGGTGAGCGTTCCAAAAACTGTTGGATCACGGTTTTTAGATGCTCTATGTTAATCTTTTCCTCAATTTCGTTAGAACCGGAAATACATTCTTCCAATTCTTCAAGACTAGCCTCCAAGTGTCCCCCTCCTCGTTTCGCGGCATTGTGCTGACGGTATTTGTCCAATGCAAGATTGCGGGCGATTTTTGCCAGATATCCTGCTAAATGCTTGGGCTTGCCGGGTGGAATAGAATTCCATACTTTGAGCCAAACATCATTGACACATTCCTTAGCATCTTCTTCATCAATGATGATACGTCGCGTGATCTGCATAAGATATGTACTATATTTATCTTGTAAGTGTGCAAGTGCAGGCTCCTGCCGTTCCCAAAGAAGCGCTACAATATCGTTGTCTTCCATGATTCCCTCCTTTTTGTCAGTGTTGTAAATCCCATCTATCATACCATGAATAGGGAAGATTCTCTATCGTGGTACGATGCGCAGAAATCTGCGTTTATGGATGGTTTTTATGAGTTGCTCAAACTTCGCACATCAAAAATTATCATGTTGTCACAGATTGCTTATTATGTCAGAATACTAAGTATTTTGCAGCCACAACATAGCGATTTCTGCCGGCAGAGAACTATAGTAATTGCCTTGCCGCAATTATCTTAGTTCACTGCCGGCAGAACAAGTCAGCTTGTTGGCTGCAAAGTAGCTATTATTTTTGTGACATAATAAGCAATCTGTGACCTGGCAGTAGATTTGGATGTGCGAAGTTTGAGCTGGTTACATTTAAATAGACGCAAGGAAATGTTATTTGTTGCAAAGGAACGTCATTTTCTGCAGTGAAACGTCATTTTCTGCAATAAATCTATTTGGATTGATGAGAGATTTTTTGGTATCTATTTGGACTAGAGAGATTTTTTGATATCTTTTTGGAGGGGGATTGAATACTGTCATGGAGAAAGCCGATACAAAATAACTGGAAAATTGAAAATTAAGAATCCAGTCACCGAAGTAGGAGGAAAAAGCAAGCTGGAATGTCGGAAATGGAGAATCCAATCACCGGAATAGGTGAGGAAGGCAAGCTGAAATGTCGAAAATAGAAAAAAAGTCAACTAATTGGGCAGGAAAGGCAAGCTGGAATCCTCAAAATCATCAAAACAGTCAACCAAAGCAAGAAAAAGACAAGCTGAAATGTCGAAAATAGAGAAAAAAGTCAACGAAGTAGCAGGAAAGACAAGCTGAAATCCTCAAAATCATCAAAACAGTCAACCGAGGCAAGAAAAAGACAAGCTGGAATTATAAAAATCATCAAAGCGGTCAACCAAAGCAAGAAAAAGACAAGCTGAAATGTCGAAAAAAGAGAAAAAAGTCAACGAAGTAGCAGGAAAGACAAGCTGGAATTATCAAAACCATCAAAACAGTCAACCGAGGCAAGGAAAAGACAAGCTGAAATTATCAAAATCATCAAAGCGGTCAACCGAGGCAAGAAAAAGACAAGCTGAAATGTCGAAAATAGAGAAAAAAGTCAACGAAGTAGCAGGAAAGACAAGCTGGAATTATCAAAATCATCAAAACAGTCAACCGAGGCAAGGAAAAGACAAGCTGAAATTATCAAAATCATCAAAGCGGTCAACCGAGGCAAGAAAAAGACAAGCTGAAATGTCGAAAATAGAGAAAAAAGTCAACGAAGTAGCAGGAAAGGCAAGCTGGAATCCTCAAAATCATCAAAACAGTCAACCAAAGCAAGAAAAAGACAAGCTGGAATTCCCAAAACTAAAATTCCAGCCATTCATCTACTCGTATGCCTATATATACAACATAATAAGTGGATTTTATATTAATTTTACTCTGCAAGAGAATATATTAACGTCATGATTTATAGGAGAAAAAAAGACAAAAATATAAGAAAAGTATATCCACTTAGATTGCTTTGTAGTATAATAAAGGAAGTATATAGGAACGTGATGTGCATGAAGAATTTATCGTATTTGTTGTACGGGGGAGAGCGTATGTTCGTGGGAAAAGAATCTAATAATCAACAGAAAGGTATGGTGAAAACATGCGAAAACAAAAGAGAATATGGGCGTACTTGCTAAGTGCGGCGATGGTTGTAACATCATTTACAATGTCTAGCGCAACAGGAAAGGCAGAAGGTACAACAGAAAAAGGTAAGATCGTTAGCGTGATGGACAGAACCTCGACAAAGAAAGCGGCAAGTGTAACAGAAATAGGTAAGATCGCCAGCGTGACAAACAAAGTTTCGACAAAGAAGACGGCGGGGACAGATTCCTTCCAAGATCTAAACAGACAACAGATCACGGAGGCAATGGGTGTTGGATATAATTTAGGAAACTCCCTGGAAGCAAATAGCGGAGGAACTCCAAACGAGACAGCATGGGGGAATCCGGTTTTAAGCAAAGAATTTGTTTTGGCAGCAAAGGCAGCAGGATTTCAATCAATTCGAATTCCGGTATCTTATTTGAGCAAAATCGATGATAACAATGGATACAAAATTGATTCTGCATGGTTGGATCATGTACAGGAAGTAGTAGACTATTGTGTACAGAACGATATGTATGCAATCGTTAATATGCATGGAGACGGTTACACAACGGTAAGCGGTAGCTGGCTGCTCTGCGCAAGCAGCGATCAGACTAAGATCAAAGCTAAGTACAAGGCATGTTGGGAGCAAATTGCAGATCGTTTCAAAAATTATGATGAACATTTGATTTTTGAGTCAATGAACGAAGAATATGACGGAACCTATGGTACTCCAAATAAGACAGCATATAACAATATCAATGATTATAATCAGATTTTTGTGGATACGGTTCGTCAGACCGGTGGCAACAACGATCGCAGATGGCTGTTGATACCTGGTTGGAATACAAACATTAATTATACGGCAGACAATTATGGTTTTGTGCTGCCAACGGATCAGTATTTATCGTCTGATATTGCATCCGGCGAAAAAAGAATTATGGTTTCTGTGCACTACTACGATCCATGGGATTTTTGTGGTACAGAATCAGCCGATAAAACACAGTGGGGCAGCGAGGCAACAAACCAATCCAAAGTACCGACTTGGGGCGATGAAAGTTATATGGCTTCGCAGTTTAAGAAAATGAATGATAAATTCGTATCACAGGGATATGGCGTTATCATTGGCGAGTTTGGAGCCATCAACAAAGCAAACTATGATAGTCGGAATAAGGCATGTCGAGCCGATTATTATCAGAAAGTATGTTATTATGCAAAACAGTACGAACTGGTGCCTGTTGCATGGGATAATGGATTCGATGGTGACTATGGTTTTTGTCTGATAAATCGGTATTCTTGTCAGGTAACGCATCAAGACATTATTGATGCAATGATGGAGATCTATCGTGCATCTTCCACGGCAACCGGGATAGCTTTGGATCAGCAGGAAATCACGATTCATGTTGGGGATGCGGGAACACAACTTAATGCAACCTTAACACCATCTGACAGCAAAGATGTTATTAAATGGACATCCGATGATGAGAAAGTAGCCACAGTAAATTCCAATGGTTTGGTCACAGCAGTGGGTGCAGGTACTTGCACAATTACGGCAGCGATTGCGGCCGGATGTCAGGCAACGTGCAAAGTGACCGTGCCAAAACCTTCCTATATACGGACAAAGCTGTATATGTTAGATACATCCGGCTGGACGACGATCGCTAGTGAACAAAGTGTAGATATTTCAATGAAAGACGAAGAATTCACGTTATCAGTTAAGCCGACAGACACGCAGCTTAAAAATATCGGTTCGTTATATATTAAAGATATACAGGCGGCCGAAGCGGCAGGTTCAGCACTTAGCTATGCAGTTATTACGCTGAAATCAATAACAGTAAATGGGAAACAGTACACGATCAAAGACGACACGTATACATATGATAGCAGTTTGGAATCGGCAGCATCCGATGGACTGTCAAATAATGTGTTTGATTTTGCTTTTATTAATATTTGGGCAGATGTCATGACACATATTCAGGATGTGTCGGTAGAAAGACAGAAAAAAGCTTCCTTTAATAACGCTTCGTATCAGGGAACTAATACGGTGGAACTTACCTTTGCTGTTAGCGGTGCAAAGGTAAATGGGGCGGTAGAGCCAAGTACAAAACCGAGTGCAACGCCAAGTGTGAGCCCAAGCACAGAGCCAAGTGCAAAACCGAGTGTAACGCCAAGCGTGAGCCCAAGCACAGCACCAAGTTCGAAACCGAGTGCAAAACCAAGCGTGAGCCCAAGCACAGAGCCAAGTGCAAAACCAAGTGCGACACCAAGCGTGAGCCCAAGCACAGAGCCAAGTGCAAAACCGAGTGCAACGCCAAGCGTGAGTCCAAGCACAGAGCCAAGTGCAAAACCGAGTGCAACGCCAAGCGTGAGCCCAAGCACAGAGCCAAGTGTAAAACCAAGTGCAAAACCAAGCGTGAGCCCAAGCACAGAGCCAAGTGCAAAACCGAGTGTAACGCCAAGCGTGAGCCCAAGCACAGAGCCAAGTGCAAAACCAAGTGCAATGCCAAGCGTGAGCCCAAGCACAAAACCAAGTGTGAATCCAAGTGCAGGTCCGAGTGCGACGCCATCGCATCAGCTGGGAAAACCAAGTGTAACGGCGAAAGGATTTGTTGTGTATGCTAAAGTTAAGGGAGCAGGTAAAATTGCAGTAGGTTCTCGCTATAAACTTGCTGCTAAGAAAAAAATGAAACTTACTGTTCAGTGGGTTCCGAGAAATGCTGCAAGTCAAAAACTAACATTTAAGAGTAGCCGACCATCCATCGTGAAAGTAACGGCAAATGGTACTGTAAAAGCAGGCAAAAAAGCAGGCAAGGCAGTCATTACGATTACGACAGCCAATGGATTAAGCAAAAAAGTTCGTATCCAAGTCATGAAAAAGCCGGTCAAGAAACTTACCGTTAAGGCAGGAAAGCGTAACCTTAAGAAAGGCAAAAAACTGAAATTAAAGGTAAAAGCAAAACCGGGCAAAAAGCTGGCATCCACGCAGTATTGCTGGAAATCTTCCAATAAGAAAATAGCTGCAGTATCTGCAAAGGGTGTAGTTAAGGCCAAGAAAAAAGGTACTGTGAAGATTACAGTTTATGCAACCGATGGCAGTGGCAAAAAGAAGAGCGTCAAGATCAAGGTAAAATAGGGATATCGAGGAATTAAAGAAAGATAAGTGTTGTGGGATATAGAGGAGACCGCCGATTGGCGGTCTCTTTTGCAATATAGGAAACAAAAAAAGTGTCCCATATTATAAAAGCACTCTGTGAGGATGCAATCGCGGTATAAAAGAAAATTACATAGGCAATTGTGTAACGTAAAGAGTGTTAAATGCAAGTTGTTCTAGTGCGTCTGCGAGATATTGCGTATGAAAACAACAATATTATTCATTCTTTTAAATTTTTATCGAAATATTTCACAAAGTTTTCCAATAAAAATTGTGCATAATATATAATTTATGTAAGGGGAGTTAATAGATTAACAGATTTCTGTAATGACAAAAACATAGAAAAATCAAACAATATCGATGGTTTGGTTCAATATAAAAGAAATGAAAAAAACGGAGAAATGTTTGAACATGGATGGTGTATGCTTACGACGAGATAAGTAAAATAGTTGCATGAAGAGGGAAGGAGTAAGATACCATGGGAAAAAGTAATCTTATTAAAATTGCAGCATTGTTGTTAGTGATGGCATTGGCAATCATCGCTTTAATTCCAGAAAAAAGTACTGATAACAATTTAACGGGGAAAGAGAAAACACAACAGATATTGATGGATGATGCCGGAAAATAGGTATTAATAATATTGTTATATAACGATGACCGTTTCGCATAGATTTTGCGTAATGGTCATTTTATATTGTAGACACTAAAAAAAGTTGTTGTTATTTTAACTAAAATTATATTTGAAATATTGTTGAATCCGCACAATATCAGAATATGAAATTGTCTCAAAAGTACATAATTCATCGAATAAATCATGTTTAATACTTCTTATGGAAATGAAAATAACGGAAAAGGGAATAGAAACGTTATGTATTACAATGAACATCTAGAGGCGTTGATAATTACACCGTAAACGAGGAGGACGATGATATGAGTAGGAAAAGTATTAGATTGAAAATCTTTCTTGCACGACTGCTTGTGGTAGTGATGGTTGTAACTAGTATACCATTTTATCAGAAGCAGGAGGCAAAGGCGGCTGGTAACTTACTTTGGCCGGTATCTGGAGGTAAACTGGGATGTGGATTTAATTGCTCTTGTGCAACCCATAGGGGATATCATAATGGAATTGACATTAATGGAGTTCCTGAGGGAACCAGTATAATGGCGGCGGAGAGTGGTGTTGTTATCTGTTCTAATAATACAACATCAGGAAGAACTGAAAAATGCAATCGTGGATGTCAGGGACAAGGCAATGGACATCATGTTGAGATTAAACATGCCAATGGAATGATTACACAGTACAATCATATGAGTCGAGTTGATGTATCAATTGGACAGAGTGTTACCCGTGGACAGGTAATAGGTGCTGTTGGGCAAACGGGAAATGCCTATGGGGCGCATTTACATTTTGTTGTATCAATTGGTGGACGTCATACGGCATGGTCAGGTACAGGTAACAGGGTGGTAAATCCGTTGGACTACCTCGGTGGTTCCAATCCGCAACCGGTTGCAAACGCTTCTATCCAAGCCGTATCATGTGACAAATATGATAATAATCTTGTGCCACGAGCAAAAGTATATAATCCAAATGGACAGAGAGTTACTACGGTAGGAATAACAATTCGAGATAATAATAACGTGATCGCCAGCAAGCAGGAAACTATGAAGCCAGAGGGGCAGTATTCACACTCTTCCAATATATGGTTTGATTGTAGGACGGAGTGTGGCGTCACATTGCGTCCGGGGCATGTATATAATTGGCAGATATATGCAAATGTTGGCGGTAAGACCCTTTATACTGATTGGATATATGACAGGACAACCGGTACAGAAAAACCAAATATACCGGCATTTAGTACTGCTAAGACACATTATGCGGTTGGGGATGCAGTAACGGTTAATTGGGGTGCTGATAGCAATGCTACAGGAGGGTATTCCCTAACAATCACACAGACAAAAGGTGGAACATATACGAAAACATTAACAACCAGTACTGCGAATGCTACTTCTTTGGCATTTGCATTACCAAGTGCCGGGGAGTATAAAATTACAGGTTTTGCGCGAGGAAGTTCTAATAGTGATGTAGCAACGTTAAATAAAACGATTGTTGCACATGATCCATGCAAAGTACGCTTTGTTGAATTTGACAAAGATGGAAAAGAGAATCTTTTATGCGAGCAGACAGTAAAATACGGATATGCCGCAACTGCGCCACTTGGTATTTCAAGAAAGGGATATACTTTCTTGGGCTGGAAAGGAGAGTACAGCAATGTTACATTTGATCGTACGATAGAGGCGCAGTTCAAGAGAAATACATACAAGATTACATTTTGCGACAAAGATGATAAGGTGATCAAGTCAGAGTCCGTCTTGTTTGAAGACAGTGCAACTGCGCCGGAACCACCAGAGGCTGAAAAAGGTTATGTGTTTGCTGGATGGGATTCTGAAGATTATAAAAATGTACAGGGGAATGCTACGATTAAGGCAACTTATGTATGGGCTAATGATGATCTTCCGGTTGTCATTACTTTGAACAAATGCGAGTTTAAGGATGACGGATATATTGTCAATTATGATATTAAAAACAATCCAAATAAGCGTACAAAAGGACGTGCCCTGGTATCTTTAAAGACATCAAAAGGGAAATTGTTAGATTCGACAGAATCAAAAGCTTTTTCTTTGGGGAAAGGAGAAGAGAAGAAAGGCATAGAGATTTATGTGCCATATGAGGGGGCTGCAACAAAGGCAGATTTATATATTATTAATGGGTTTTCCAAAGGAATCCCGATTTCAGAGGTGGCTACTATTGATGTGGCACGTAATTGGAGTGAGTGGAGCCCGGAAAAACCAGATGATAATAATGAAATTGAAACCAGAACAGAATATCGACATCAAGATAAGGAAACAACGACAACACGAACAAATGCCAATGCAGGATGGACATTAGATAAGTCGGTCCTTGATGGAGATTGGAATTATGGCGCTTGGAGTGGATGGACAAGAAACTCAATTAGTGGATATACGAATGAGACATCCAAGAGAGAAGTGCAAACGCAAAATGTACAGGACTCTGCAGCACGTACATTATATAATTGGTATTATTACAGATATTATAATGCCAATGCAAAAACATTTTATTACACCTACTCATCTAGTATGGGTGGTACCAGGTATGATTGGCAGACAGATTATTGTCTGCCGGTAATTGGGACTTACTCCGGTCACACAGGGTATAAACCTGCCGGTGGTAAAAACTTTTCTGCTGAGATATGGTTCTTAGCATCAACGCAAAATATAGCAGCTTCTTCGCATACTGAATGGAGATATCGTGATGCGACAAAGGGATATACATATTATTGGTCGCGTTGGAAGGATTGGACCGAGTGGAGCACGAATGAAGCAAAGGAAAGCAATACTAGTAAGGTAGAGACAAGAACAGCATATCGTTATCGTGCCAAGATGAAAGACGTAGAGGACAACTCCGGAAAGAGTTATACGGTATCAGGAACACTTGATAAGGAGCTTTCTGGGAAACAGGCGACATTATTGGTATACAAAAATGATGAACCATCAGATTCTAATAATGAATATGTGGGACAGGTTGCGATTGGAGAAGATGGCAGCTATGCATATACATTTATCCCTCGTCAGGCTATTAGCGCAAAAACAGGCGATTATACTGTAGCGCTTGCGATAGAAGGTGCTGAGAATCCGGTATTTTTGGAAAAGATCATTGCTCCAAAGCCGGAATATACGGTTACCTTTAAGGATGATGAAGGAAATATCATTGATACACAGAAGGTAATGGAGGGAAGTAGCGCAACTTCGCCGAAAGTACCAGATAAAGAGCATTATTCCTTTGTGGGTTGGGACTTTGGCTTTACCAACGTTAGAGACGACATGGAGATTACGGCACAGTATGTGAAAAATAAATATAGTGTTGCTTATGTAAATTGGGAAACCAAAGAGGCAGAAACTAAAGTGTTTTCTTATGGTGATCCATTAGACTACCCGGAGGAATCAGTTATTGAGGGCTATGATTTCGTTGGCTGGACAACATTAGATGGTAAGAAGGTTAATGAGGTGACTGATAATTTGGTGTTGATGGCAAATTATAAAATACAGACCTATACGATTAATTTCTATGATAAAAATGAGAAATTAATTAATTCTCAAAAGGTAGAATATGGTAAAGATGCTATCGAGCCAGAACATGAAGATGTTGATAAGATGGATTTCAAAGGATGGAATACCTATGGATTTATCCAAGTCAAGTCAGATCTGGATGTATATCCGGTATATGTATGGAAAGAAACAACAGAGACGCCATCTTGTGACACAAAATCAGGTGTGTTTACAGAGGCAACGAAAGTAAAACTTTCTGCAGAAAAGGATGCAACTATTTATTATACAACAGACGGCACCACGCCTAATGTATTTAGTAATAAATATACAGGGGAATTAACAATATCCGCCAATACATATCTTCAATTTGTGGCTGTTGCACCACAAAAGAATATGAGTGAAGTACAGGCAGTATCATTCCTTGTGGCATCTGGAGAAGATGATCAGGGGGCATTGGTGGTGAAAAAAGAAAAGTATAAAATGGATCGAGGATCTGAAACCAAGATCACTTATTTCTTGAGTCACGATAATCCGAATATTGGTGTGAACTTTTACAGTTTGGATGATAATATTGCCACTGTAGCAGAGGATGGAACGGTGCATGCCAATAATGTTGGAACGACACAGGTATTTGTTAGTACGAAAGACAATAAGTATGCAGATTATTGTGAAATTGAGGTTACAACAGATGATGTGGATGTAGAATCTATTTCACTAAATAAGACTTCTGTGACAGGAATAAAAAATGAAACGATTCAGATGCAGGCTACTGTTTATCCTGAAAATGCAACAGATCAGGAAGTTGATTGGTATGTAGATGATAATAGTGTAGCATCTATCACAGATCAAGGAGAGCTTACTATTCTTAAAAAAGGAACAACGAAGCTTCGTGCATATGCAAAATCCGGAACATGCATTGCGGAGTGCGATGTGCAGGGATTAAATGAGTATCAGGAAAGTAAGTTGCAGATGTCTACACAGTACATGTATTTGTATGAAAATGATCTGGATATTCTGTATGCATATTATAATGATGCGGCAGTAGAATGTACATGGACAAGTCAAAATGAAGATGTGGCTACGGTAAAAGATGGTGTAATAACAGCGAAAAAGGAAGGCCATACGGTTATCACAGCAACCGCAGAGGATGGAACGCAGGTAACAAGTATGGTTATTGTAAGCAATGAGAAGCTTGTAGAACCTGGTGCCTCACCAGAACCGACTGAAAGTGCAAAACCGACAGTAACGCCAGTTGTCACACCAGAGCCAACGGCAGATGCGAGTGAAGAGCCGCAAGTAACACCAACGCCGACAGTTTCGCCAAGTACACAGCCGATAGTGACTCCTAGCGGTAGTCCGACGATTGCCCCATCTAATAAGCCTGTAGTGCAGCCTACAAAACGACCGAATTACAAGAAGCCGGTTGTGAAAGCACCGGCGAAAGTAAAGGGCGTGAAAGTAAAGAATCTCAAGGGCCGTAAACTGAAAGTTTCATGGTCATGGGATATAACGGATGGCTATCAGATCCAGTATGCTATGAACCGGAAATTTACGAAGAAGAAAAAGACAGTCACACTGAATTCTTTGCTGTCTAAGAAGACGTTCAAACATCTCAAAAAGAACAAGACATATTATGTACGTGTTCGAGCATTTAGGGAGTCTGGAAATGTTAAGAAATATGGTAAGTGGAGCACAGTAAAGAAAATTAAGATTAAGAAGTAAAGTTGATTCATAAGATTCGTAGTGATGACCGTTTCGCATAGATTTTGCGAAACGGTCATTTTATATTTATGGAAAAAATTGAAAAAAGTTGTTGTGATTTTTAACGAAATTTAATACAAATAATTGTCAAATACTCACAATGTTTATGGAAATAACCGTTTCAGAAATACGTATTAGATTGAATTTATCATGCTTTAGGGAAATCACAAAAATGAAAATAACGGAAAAAATAGACAACATCACCTATATTACAATGGGCATTGTTATGGAGAAATGAAATTTATGGAAAAAGAGGTGATAGAATGTTTTGTCCAAATTGTGGAGCGAATAATTATCCAAATGCATCATATTGCGTTTCTTGTGGTATGCGGTTGAACTATGCGCAAAACACACCATCACAATTTCCAGACTTACCAATGAAATGGCATAAGTATCTGGTGTATATTGGGATGTGGTCAAGCATAGCGTATTATCTATACGAGGCAAATCGAATGGTGCAATATGATCGGATTTCACCAATGATTACAAACAAATTTTTTATGTTTCAATACTTTGCTTATGCTGTACTTTGTTTTTGGCTTTGGTGGCAGTTGAAAAACTTTAATAGAAAAGCCTGGAGTGCTTATGTCATATTTTTGGTGCTATCAATATGGCCTAGTATGATCATCAGAATTGTTTTCTTAATTACGAATGCACAAGCATATATAATGGCAGGACCTGGCGGAATTTTAGATGAAGCTGTTACTTTTTTGGTAGTATGTATTGCTTCGGAACTAACGGCACTACTCAATTTTATTTACTATAAGAAAAGAGCAATGTATTTTGTAAATTGATACGGCAAAACGGCATTTTGGGATGCGTTGTAATATAGTTTGGGTACAAAGGTACGACAGATTACACAGGGAGGATGAAACAATATGCATTATCAAGGCATAGACGGATATGTATATAATGTGCTCGAGGATGAGAAGATTGCCGGTGGTGGAGAAGGAACGATTTATGCGATACAGGGCAATGACAAACAAGTTGCTAAAATTTTTCGTGATGATAAAAAGACAAAAGATCGTGAGGAAAAATTGCGGTTAATGGTGTCAAAAAAAATGACAGACGAACAATTGGAATATTTTACATGGCCACAGGACGTATTATATAGTATTGAAGGATTTGTCGGATATGTAATGCCTAAAGTGACAAATATGCGCATGCTGACAGAGTTATATAGTGAGGATAAGTATGATATTGAGTGGCGATTGGCTGCCGCAATTAATGTATGCATAGCTTTAGAAGCGATTCATGAAACAGGGCAGGTATGTGGAGATTTGAATCCGTTAAATATTTTGATCAATTTGGAGGAAAATTCGGCAGAACGTTGTCATGTTACATTAGTTGATACGGACTCTTACCATGTGGTCACCGATACGCAGGATTTTCGGTGTGAGGTTGGATTAGGTGATTATCTTGCTCCAGAAATACAGAACAAATTAACCAATGGATTAACATTGCGAACAGCACCATTACCTACGTATACAATAGAAACAGATGAGTTTGCGTTGGCGGTGCATATATTTGCATTATTGATGAATGGCTGTCATCCGTTTGCCTGTGCAAAACAGATGGGCGAACAGATACAGGATGATAGCAGTTATGGTCAGATGAGTACAGTGCAGGATTCCGTGGTGGCGCCACAACCAATTGAGAACATCAAGAAAGGATTCTTTCCATTTTCTCAATATAAGGCGGGAATTACCATTCCAATTAGTGCACCTGACTTTACAACATTACCGGAATCCTTGCAAAAACTTTTTATTAGGACATTTTGTGACGGGTATATGAATCCGACAAAACGAGTTTCAGCAAGTGAGTGGATTGAGGCCTTAATGCCATTATGGAATGAGGGATTTGTAGAATGTGAAGCAGGACACAAACATTTAAGGCAGTCGTTAATCTGTCCGATATGTCAGGTTCAAGAAAAGATTGCCCATTTCTTTGGGGGTATATCCAATGGAAAACCACCAATTGATGATCCTGAGCATCCACCAATAGAAAAGAAATCTGGTGGTCAGAATCGACCACCGATAACATCTTCATCAGGAGTGTCAGGTGGCGGTAATGGTTCCGGTCCAGTGATGCCGCCGGATTTGCAACCGTATTATGATCCTGAAGAGACTAAAAAATCTGTTAATACAATATGGAAGTTATTTGGTGCAACAGTAGCGTTTCTTTTATTAATCGTTTTCTTATATATGTATGTTTATACGGAAGCTTTTAATCACTATCAACAAACATTATCGGGGCAGACGGAAACGTATAATGCGCCAGAAATATGTGAGAGTGATCTAACAGAAGATATAGAAAATGGTGATCTGCTGGCATTTTATGTAGAGGGTGTGGAAGCATAAAGGTATAGCATGTCGCTAAAATACATAAGAAAGGAATAAATATTATGGATTATATTAATGCAACAGACAGTGAATTGGAACAGTTAGTGCAGCAAAAAGATATTAATGCTATTTGTGAACTTGGGGAGCGGTATCTTTATGGGAAAAATGGTCATGAGAAGCAATATAGCCTTGCTTATAAGATGTTTCACAAAGGAGAAAAACAAGGCGATAAAAGAGCCTATAAGGGTTTAGGTGATATCTATCATAATGGTTGGTACATGATTAAAAATGAGGAGTTGGCAAAGGAGTATTATCAGAAAGCAGGAATATCTGTAGTGCCTAAAGATAATCCTCCACAGCCGCAACCACAGCCGCAACCACAGCTGCAACCACAGCCGCAACCGCAGCCACAACCGCAGCCACAGCCATCAAACGGAGGAGGAACATCGAACCGGACATCTGCTGTCAATACGGATACACAACTGCAAGACTTACTGAATATTGCGAAACAACAGCACAATGCCTCCGACTATACCGGAGCCATTCAAAGTTGTATGCAGATATTGCAGGAAGTACAGCGCCTTCGTAATAACTCAATGTCATATCAGGGTAATGATCCGATTGATAAATATGAGATTGATGCATACTGGTTGTTAGCATTTATTGGATATAACACACAAAATCATCAGCAATTTCAAGATTACATTGTTCGAGATGGTGTGCTAGCGTTGCATCCGTGGGGAGCTTATCTGCAATATGTTATGCATATGATGGATAATGCTGCAGGGAGTGTTTTACAAAGCGATTTTAATACATTGCTATTTATTAGCAACAATCAAAACTTAACCATGTCTGAACGTGGTGACGTGTTCGCTGCAATTGCTGATCTGATTTCAAAAGGTCATGGAAAGAAAGAAGGATATAAGCCGAAACAGGCAGTTGATTTTTTGCAAGAGGCGGCGAACTGTGGTAATGAGTTTGCAAAGGAACAGCTGGGATACGAATAGAGGAGGATTTTGTGATGAGAGAACAGTTGACAATGGACAGAATATATGGAAATGAGATAGCAAGTCTGACAGAGCCTCATTTAGCGTGTGCTTTACTTTTGGATACTTCCGGATCAATGCAGGGGGCACCGATAAGAAGCTTGAATGAGAGCATCCAGAAATTTAAGGCTACGATCATGGCTGATCCAATTGCAAGGAAGAGAGTTGAAATTGCAATTATTACATTTGACTCAAAGGTAACAGTAGTCAATGATTTTTGTCCGATTGATAAAATGCCAACACCTAACTTGGATGCTTATGGTTTTACAGAGATGGGGCAGGGAATTCTAAAAGCAGTTGAAATGGTAAAAAATAGAACAAATTTGTATCAAAGTGCGGGGACACCGTGTCATAAACCATGGATATTTATGATTACAGATGGAGAGAATAATTCCGGCTCGTGTGGTGATATGGAAGCTGCCATTGCAAAAGTGAGAGAAGAGGAAAGTAAGGGGAGCAATGGACATCTTTCATTTTGGGCACTGGGTGTAGGCGATTATAATCCAACAGAAATGTTTAAACTCACAAATCGTGTGATAGAACTTAAAGATTGTGATTTTGAAGGAATATTTGACTGGTTAAGCGAAAGCATGTCTGCGATTTCACAAAGTCAGGTCGGTGAGCATATTCAATTTACCGAATTGCCGGAGAATGCCCGTAAAACCAAAGAGGATCGTGCGATTGGCGATGATTGGAACTAATAGTATACCTGCAGCCCATTGTGGTTGGATTGAGAAAGGAATGACAGATTATTATGATTACATATGGTTATTCAATACAAGGTAAATCTCATATTCAGAGAGGCGTAGTTTGTCAAGATTCCAGCAAAGTACAACGTTTACGTGCGAATGTTTACATGGGAATTGTGGCTGATGGAGTTGGGAGTGCGGTTCACTCGGATATAGGTTCGAAGATGGCAGTGGATGCTTTATTTGCATTTTGTAATGAACATATCAAAAGAGGCTATTCTATAGAACAAATGCTTCAAGTGCTACAGCAGGGATACGAGTATGCGTTTCAACAGATAGAACAATATGTGTCAACAAATAAACAAGATATTGCACAGTATGATACAACGTTATCTGCAGTTATATATGATGGAGAAAATATTATTTATGGACATGCTGGGGATGGCGGCATTGTTATGCGATGTCAAACCGGCGAGATAAAGGCATTAACAAATCGACAAAAAGGAGCAGACGGAGTTTCGGTGCGTCCGTTACGTGCCGGAAGCACGTCGTGGGAATTTGGAGTATCGCAGGAAGCGGCTGCCGGAGTTCTACTTGTTACAGATGGACTGTTAGATGGAGTTATTGAACCAAGTCTGCTTAATATCCCGAAGACTAGCACCCAGTTTATACAAGGAAATTTCAAAAAGAATAATGTATATATTACGGTGGCAGAATTTTTTATGAATCCGGATGTCGTATTTAATAATCGTGAAATAGTTGATCCGGAAAGATTTATGGAACATTATCTTCGCGGTGATTTATCTGGTGAAGATGAGGAGAATTTTCTTCAATATATGAAAGCGAGTTATACAAAAAGCTTTGGTAACAAAAATGCAGAGAAATTATGTCAATTAATTGCTCAGTACAGTTATGCAGTATGGGCATTGTCTAAAGTTGATGATGATAAGAGCCTGGTATGCTTGATGAATAATAAAATGAAAGTGGAAAAGCAAAAGCTGGAATACTATGTTGAACCAAATTGGAATTGGCTGGCTGGTTGTCAGAAGGCATTGCTTACGAATACAACAATGCCGGAAAAGCCGCAGAGTGATATAGCTTTTGATAAGAACTTTGAGAGTGCGCAGGAAAAATCAAGCGTTTCAAATACATCAAGAAAAAAAGAACATAGAGAACCTCAAAAGAACAACGTTAATAAGAGGGCAGCCTATTCAGATCAAAGGTTTCAAGCTACAAAAGAACGCAACAGCATGGAGAGGTATTCAACAAAGCACAGAAATGCAGAAAAAAAGGGAAACAAACATATCTCGGTATTAGTTTGTGTAGGTATTGTGTTGTTATGCATAGGGATGTTTGCTCTTGGCAATGTGATAGGGCGACAAAATGCAAAACCTAGAGTGGTGGAAGCGGAACGAAAGGAACCTGCACGGACACCGGTTGTTTCAATTGCACCGACACAAGAAGAAATAGCACAACAAAATGAATCAATGTCATATGAGGTGTTATGCTCTATTGCAAAAATGGAGGATGATAAAAATGCTTTTACAGAGGAGCATGCGGACGCATTTTGGGAGTTGACAGAGCGTTGTGGAATAAAAGCGACTATATTAGAAATCGGTAAGATTCAAGAAGGGCAGAATGATGATCCAACAGATCAACAGAGAGATAAAGCAGGCAAGCAGAGCTCGGACGAAGCATTGTCTAGTCCGTTGCCTTCCCCTTCCGCAGATAATACCAGAGAGCAGCAAAAAATCTCTGATAGTTGGGATGCTCTAAAGGATGTTTTAGAACGAGTAAGTGACAGTGCTAATTATTCAGAAGAAATTCTGAATAATAGATATTCTGATTTGCCGAAAACGTGGAAGAGAACTATTAAAAAAAATATTGTAACATTGTGGAAAATGCGATCAGATTTACATAAGACGATGGCATAAAAATACAAAAAGAAAGCGAGGAAAAAAATTATGGCAAAATATTGTATGAAATGTGGGGGGCAATGTGCAGACCAGGCAATGCAGTGCCCACGATGTGGAGCAATGCTGGGTATGCAAAATTCCGGAAATGTATCACAACGTCCATCTGGGGGTGGCTCTCAGTTTAGTGGAGGCTATGCATCTCCAAAGCAGATGCAATCAATCAATGGGATGCGACCACAGGAGAGTAATGGTAATATATATTCATCAGAATCGAGAAACAATAAAAAATGGATTAGAAATATAAGTATTGTGCTTGGAACTCTTGTTGTAGTTGTATTATTGGTCTTGGTTGTAGGAAAACTTATAAATCCATCTATTAGGGGAACGTGGACATGTGTTGATAAAAAAGGGGATGTTCAGACTATAGTGATTGATGGTCAGACATGTACATTTACATGCAAAGGGGAAGACACAGATGAATCTACAATATATAACATGAAAGTATTAAAAGATAAGATATATTTAGAGGCAGTAGATGAACCGTATTCAGAGTATCTTTGGTATAGAAGACATGGAAATAAATTGTACATATATGAGGAAATAAGTGACTATGAAGCAGACAAGTATGCTACTGTATATAAAAAGCAATAGCGTATCTGGAATAATGATGGAAGAATCCATTAAAAAGAGCCAGATCAGTTACCGGGGAAGGAAAAGACTGCGTTATGTGTTGTACGAAGTAGCTTCAACAGATCAACAGAGAGAGAAAGCAGGCGAGCAAAGTTCGGACGAAGTATTGTCTAGTCCGCTGCCTTCCCCTTCCGCAGATAATACCAGAGAGCAGCAAAAAATATCTGATAGTTGGGATGCTCTAAAGGATGTTTTAGAACGAGTAAGTGACAGCGCTAATTATTCAGAACAAATTCTGAATAATAGATATTCTAATCTGCCGAAAACATGGAAGCAAAGTATTAAAAAAACATTGTAACATTGTGGAAAATGCGATCAGATTTTTATAAGACGATGGCATAAAAATACAAAATGAAAGAGAGGAAAAAATTATGGCAAAATATTGTATGAAATGTGGAATAAGAATGGATGATAACGATATGGTTTGCCCAGAGTGTGGGATGCAACAGGGGGGCTATGCATCTCCAAAGGAGATGCAATCAATCGATGGGATGCGACCACAGGAGAGTAATGGTAAGTCAGTTGCTTCGTTAGTGCTTGGTATCGTTGGGGTAATAGCATGGTGTTTGCCGATTCTAGGGTTGCCAGTTGGGGTGATTGGTTTGATTATGGGAATCCAGGGATATAACAGGAGCAACGCAAAGGGAATGGCAATGGCAGGAATTGTGCTTAGCATTATCTGTCTGGTTCTTACGATTATCAATAGTTCTATCGGTGCGTATATGGGATCTCAGGGAACATTGTTTAACTGATTTTTGTGATGATATGAAATAAATGGCAAGATATAGTGTTTCATGAGTCATGATGTGTAGCAGGTAAAGAGAAGACAATTGGAATAAGTTAATGGTAAGAGAGGGAGAAAAATGGCAAAATATTGTACGAAATGTGGTAGCCAATGTGCCGACCAGGCAACATATTGTCCGCGTTGTGGAGCAATGCTTCCACAACGTGCTGTGGAAGGTGGAACTGTTTCGCATAAAAAGCGGAATCATACGTGGATTGTTGGACTTGTTGCAGGTGTGTCAGTATTAGTCATTGTTCTTGTTAGTGGTCTGGCAATGTTGATGTATTCTAAATGGAAGGACAATTCTACTAATGGTGATAAAAACATATTGACCAACCAATTTGCGGATGAAGGAGATCCAGGGGTAGATGATTTGAATATACCATATTTTGAGGGACAAACTGCAATTTCACGCGGACAAGAAGGAGATTTTGAATACGAGGAGTATGAAGATGGAATTTGCGTCATCGCATATACGGGGGCAGATAAACGTGTCGAGATACCGGATACCATTCAAAACAAAAAAGTGCTTCAGGTTGGAAACGGTGAAGAAATTGTGGTAGATACACATAAAGTGGATTGTGTTGTGTTACCGTCTAATGTTAAAAGTATAGGAGGTGCTGCATTTAAAAATACAAGTGATGTTATGACTGGGTTTTCAGAACATCCATATGCTCCATACAATGATAATTTTACGGTGGAGGGAATAGTAGACGGCATTACTTATATTGGTGAGGAGGCTTTTCGTGGGTGCAATTTTGATCAGTTCGTGTGGCCATCTGGAACGATGGTAATGAATCGATGGGTGTTTGAATCAGCGAATATTACAACGATTATCATTCCAGATACAGTAGTGCAAATGGAGGAAGGTGTATTTAAATATTCATCGTTGCAAGAGGTTTCTATTCCGGGAAGTGTGTCATCTATTGGAGATGAATGTTTTCGTGATTGTTTGAAATTAACAAAAGTTGAGTTGCAGGATGGAATAAAGAATTTATGCGATCATGCCTTTTTTGAGACCGAAATGCTTGAGAATGTTTCGTTGCCAGATTCTATAGAATTAATTGGAAGTTCTTGCTTTGTGGGATCGCAAATAACAGAAATACGTATTCCAAAATATGCTGAGGCAGGTCATACAAGAATGGACACAGTAGAAAGTGAGCCATTCGACTTAGATACAACATTAATTGTTGCGAAAGACAGTCCGATGCACCAATATGCATCAGAGAATGGTTATAACTTTAAAACATATTAAGTTACAATGATACGAAACAATACAAGGCGAAGGAGGAATTATAATGACTAACAAATTAAAACGCATATTTGCAATAGTATTAATCTGTACATTAATGATCGGATGTAGCTCTCGTGCTGCTATGAACGCCGAGGCAAAGAGTGTGAACAAATTTACACTTAGGGTGGGACAGAAGGATATATTGAGAATCACTAATTGTAAGAAGAAAACAAAGTGGAAAATAACATCGGGGAAACGTGTTATAAAAATTGTAAAACGCAAGAAAACCAGCATTGTGATCAAAGCACGTAGAAAAGGTGTAGCTAGGATAACGGTTAAGGCGGGTAAACAGAGATGGTACGCCAAAATAGTTGTAAAGGCGAAGAAAAAATCAAAGAAAAAAACAAGTGCCGGAAGAACCAGTACGAAAAAAACTCCGACAACGAAAAAAAATACATCGACAGCATCTATTGTTGAAACGAAAATAAAGAACAGTATTAGTCTTAAGGTTAGTCGCTTAAAAGACGGAAATATTTTGTTCGCAATATATAATGGATCGAATTATTTTATTCCATCTATGGATGTAACCTGCAACATATATGATGATAGAGGCAGATTATTAAACGATATTACAATTAATGCAAAATATTTGGGTGCGAAGCGTACTTGGTATACGGCAACTTGTGAAGGACCTTTTGATTTAACGGATTATAACCGTGAAAGTCTTGTTCCGTCAAAGACAAAGATTACGAAAATAACACTAGATCTTGATGATGACTGTACAAGTATGGCAAAATATGTTAGCGGAAAGATTTCTTTTGTAAGGGACAACGGGAATTTGGAAATGGAAAGCACGTTTACAAATAGTTCCACAAGCAAAACTGCTCAGTGTTATTGGACGGTCTTGTATAAAGATGCCAATGGTAATGTTGTTGCTATCCACGAGAGTTATTTACCGGAGAGAATAAATCCGAATGATAGTGAAACGATTGTCAGAGACGCACCGGAGAATTATTACACAGATGATCAAATAGACTTTAAGAGCGGTACAGTCTATTGGTATGCGGGGCATGAATAAGCTGAAAATATAATTTAACAATTGAAAATAAAAGTGATTGCCGAACAACAGCATTGTCTATAGAAATATAGATCGTGCTGTTGTTTTTATTTGAGAGGAGGTCATCAAGCAACTACAGTCGTGGATCATATCAAGCCTCATCGTGGAGACCGGCGCCCCCTCTTCTGTGCAAAATCGCGAAATGGAAGACTGTGGGATTGATATTCGAAACAAAAATTCGACATTGCCGCAAAAAAAATACGGATAGACTTGAACTTTTTTGCGGACAATTATATAATAAAGAAAAAGAAATGGAAGGTGATTATCATGTTAAAGAAATTTAGTGTCGAAAATTTCAAAGGATTTAAGGATAAAATCACATTAGATATAGGAACACCCAGTAATTACAGCTTTAATTCTGAAATAATAGAGAATGGCTGCATAACGAAGGGAGTTATATATGGTATCAACAGTTGTGGAAAGTCGAATCTTGGTTTGGCTATCTTTGATATCATTACTCATCTGACTGAAAAGCAAAAACTCCTGGGAAGCTATGATTTTTATCTGAATATGAGTGGAAGGAAATCTTTTGCGGAGTTTGAGTACACATTCGTATTCGCCGGACATGAAGTTGTATATAAGTACAGTAAAATGGATGTGAATTCCTTAAAGAGTGAAAGTTTGTCCATTGATGGAAAAGAAGTCATTTTCTTTGACTTCCTGACAAGAGATGGATTTACTTTGCTTGAGGGATCAGATACTTTGAATGCATCAATAAGAAATGAAAGCCCGATCTCGAGAGTGAAATATGTAAATAGTAATTCAATTCTTTCAGATAATGTTCAGAATCAGGTATTTAAGAAGTTTATTGATTTTGTCGAGAGAATGCTTTTATTTTATTCACTTGATAGCCGTGGATATGAAGGTTTTATGAACGGATCAGAGAGCATTGCAGAAGGAATTGTTAATAGTGGCAAAGTTAAGGATTTCCAAGAATTCTTAAAAGAAAATGGTATCGATTATGAATTATATGGATGCGAGGTCGATGGAAGAAAGGCTATATATTGTCATTTCGACAATAAAGATGCAGACTTCTTCAAGATCGCCTCAACAGGAACTAGATCCCTTGCATTATTCTATTACTGGTATATCCGTATGGAAAAAGCATCATTTGTTTTCATTGATGAGTTTGATGCATTTTACCATTATGAATTATCAGAGTCAGTTCAGAAGAGACTTAGAAGAATTAGCGATGTGCAGGTATTTACAACTACACACAACACAAACCTTATGAGCAATGATTTACTCAGGCCAGATTGCTATTTCCTTCTTGAGAATAATAGCATAAATGCAATTTCAGAGCTGACAGAAAAGGAGCTTCGTCAGGCTCATAATCTTCAGAAAATGTATAAGGCAGGTGCGTTTAATGGCAGATAAGGACTATAAGGCATTTATAGTTGAAGGAGAAGCCAGAGAACCACAGGTTATTGATAATATTTCAAAGGTGTTCTTTAAGCATGGAAATTTAAAAATTATTACGCTTCCGGCCGGAGAAAATATCTATATTTTTCAATGAAAATATCATGCCTGTTAGGAAATGCAGAAGTTATTTCTTATGAACAGTATTTAGATGAAGCAAATCCACATGATATCTTTATGTGTGAACAGGCTTTAGCAGGCAATAATAAAGTGTTTATTATCAGTGCTTTTCCGGAATTTCTTGTGGATTATTTTGGAATGAAACTTTGGAGAACATGTGTGAAGCATGCAAAGAATCAATTGGATATTTGTAATTGTAGAGAAAGCAGGTGACAGATCATGAATGCACTGGAGTTACAGTTTTGCGATATTCAAGGAAGATTATTCGAACTTTCCGTAGATAGAAATTTAGACAGCGCACGTTTTATTAAGATATTTATAAACAGGCACCGGTGGCAATCATGAAACGTAATTATCTGATGTTTCACACAATGGCACCGGAGCTTGCAATTGAAGATCTAAAGGAAATTTATCGTCAAAAATAATGGAACCCCCTATACTTTTCACACCCTATTTTGACCATTCACGCCACGTGGGCACCTCCTCCCTCCAAAGATGATATAATTTCTACATGGGGAACTCAACTTTCCAGCCGGTAAATGTGATAGGAATGCGGTGTGGCAGGTTGAAGAAAGTATAGTAATGTATGAGGTTTTGTTTTGCAACAGACAATGGAAACAATAGAAGAAGGAGGGAACCTATGAATTTACACAAGGTTATGAAGCGTGTGATCTGCTGTGTGCTGACGTTGGGAATGGTCTTTTCGTCAACATCCTTTGAGGGCATCACAATCAAGGCAGCATCAGTAGACTCACAGTCTGTGGTAAGAGAAGGAGAATACACGACAGGTGTTTTTTCAGGATGCTACGGTATTGATCAGTTGTTTGACTATATCATGAGTACCGGTAGACTGAATGCACTGCCATATGATGCATCGTGGGGCAGTGCTAATGATTCCGAGGGTCAGCAGCTGACAACGGAAATTATGAAGGAACGTTATTTTGTTCTCAAGTATTCCGGTGACGAGGATTATCCGATCGCACTGTGTTTGTACGATGAGAATGGTACACCGGTCGTTGTAGATCAATCGGATCGCTTGCTCGAGGGATCTCGTATCGGACTTGAGAAAAATGTCACACTGACAGCCACTGCTAAGAAGTATATGAAGGAAACGTATGCCGATGGTGTGGAAGGTGTTATGGCACTTTGCAAGGTCGGAAAAGCAGATTCTAACGGAATGTATTTTATAAGTAAAAATAAATTTGGTTATTACTTGAGCGGCAATCAGGGGCGTGGTATTGGAGAGAAGATTGTATGGGAATCGACTGCGAAGAAGGCAACCGTGAAAGAGCTTGCTGCAATGACGGATTATTCGTCACACCAGTTGACTGCCGGTGAGTTTGCAGTCATGTATCAGGCAAATGGTGAAGCGGTTACGGATATGCCGGAAGATCAGGTCAAACAGGGAGGACAGCCGTTGACGTTGTCTTCAAAAGTGCCGAAGAGAAGTGGATATACTTTTACCGGATGGAATACACGGGCAGACGGAAGCGGCACCACGTATGCAGCCGGCGGCACGTATACTTCCAATCGAACTGCGACCATGTATGCAACGTGGGATCGCCATTATGAGTCTGGTCTGTTTAAGGTAAAGTTAAGCAGCAATCAGTTTTTTGATAATGTAACGTCAGCAAATAAGATCAATGGTTATCCATATGATGCTTCTTGGGGAACGGCCAACGCCTCAAGGGGACATCAGTATTCGGAGAAGCAGGTAAAGGATCGTTATTTTATATTCCGTTATAGCGGAGATGACAGATATCCGTTTGCACTGTTTATGTATGAGAAAAATGATAAGCCGGTTGTTGCTGGCACGTCTAAGAATCTGCCGGACAAATCTTTAGTCGGTACAGCGGATAATGTATGCTCGACCGCTAAGGGCAAAAAATATATGAATAGAGTATATGAAGATGGTATTAAGGGCTTGCTGTGCATGGGTAAAGTTACGAAATATGATGAGAATGGAATCCAGTTTGTAAGCTCGAATGGATTTGGCTATTATATGTCTTGCAACAGAGGATATAAAAAGGGCGACTACATTGCTTGGGAGAAGCCGGTAACAAACGGTATCACGCCGGAGGTTATGGATGCGGTCGATACGTTTTCGGATAAAGCAATGGCAGATGGCGAGTATGCATTGAATTACAATGTGAACACTACGGATAAGGTGATCGAATCGCCGAATACGCAGTGTAAAGAGGATACTTATAATTCGGTGCTTACGGTGGAAGAGCCGAAGAGAACAGGATATGAGTTCATAGGTTGGAATACCAAGAAGGACGGTACCGGTGATATGTATGAGGCCGGTTCCCGTTATGAGGGTGAAAAGACCTTAACGATGTATGCTACTTGGGAAAAGAAAAAGAAGACCCCGCTTTCTGTGGAGGAAAATGGAGAACCTATATCAAAAATTTATAGACTTTCCAATCGGACGGCGATTGCCAAAGCAGTAAAAAATGCAGATGATGCGGATACCTTTTACAATGAGCTGAATCAGGCTACGATGGTACGTCATTTGGATATTAAGGGCGGTGCATCGGAAGATGATGTATTTACGGCGGTATCTTCAAAGGAAGATATCTTAGATTGTTCGGTAGAGGGGACGAAGCTTACGTTGATCGGCAAAAATGAAGGTTTTTCCTATGTGACGATCACGGATGAGACCACAGAACAGATTTACCGTCTGAGTGTTTATGTGACAACCTTAAAGGATGCGCTTTATATTATCAGACCTGTCACGGCTGACAGCTACAAGTCCTATTTGGCGGACAATGACAAAGCAAGCTATGCAGCAAAGGCAGAGGTTAAGAAGAACGTTAAATGGACACAGATGAATACTTCCAATCAAACGGTGAAACAGTTATCCAACGGAGATGCTGTGGTATGGAAGCTGGGAACAAGTTATCGTGATGTCGGAGTAACTTGTGGCGTGTGCAAGTCCGAAGTACCGTTAGAGGATTTGAAGAGTGGTGAGAGTGATGGCTCTTATCCGATCAATATATATCCGGTATCGTCCACTTACAAACAAAATGTGACGTTAAAAGGATATGGACATGATGATGAGGATATTGATATTACAGTTCGATCCTTTATCGTGGATCTGGATGGAAATGTGATCGCTTCCGCCAACAAAACAGAAGCGAAGAAATTGTCCAGGAGTTCAGAGACGATCACATTAGAGTATGAGGATGTGCAGGAACTGAAGGACGCCGATGTGTTAGTGGAGGTCACGGCAAAGGATGATGCCTATGCGGCACAGCTTGTGCGTTATCCATTGTATCGAGACGGATATCAGGAAAATACCGGAACGTCCATATGGCTGCAGCCTTGCTATGGAACGAATGACTGCGTATTAACATCCCGAGATCAAAATTATGAGTTTGTTCGCGATCTTACGCTTAATAAAGGATATGATAAGAAAGTGATCGTATACTCTCAGGTTTCACAGAAACATACGGTTTCCATGTTTATTAATGACAAGGAGATCCCTAGCGTTTCTGAGAGCGTGGCATCCGTCGATGGTATGAAATATGAGTGGAAGCAAACAGAATTTGCGATCAACACCAAAAACGCAGCAGTAGGTAAGTTTACGCCGCAGTATCAGATCAAAGCAGCGAGTGGAGAGGTGCTTGCAGATCAGCCGGCAGACTATACCGTATGTAATATTTCAGAGATTGGTAAGCCGGCGAAGCCGACAGAGGTAAACTTCTGTGGAACGATCGAGACGCCGCAGATATCAGCCGGAGAGGTTATTAACCGTAAGTTATCCTTTAATATTCCGAAGGTATTGCCAATGAAGATCGCATACCAGGATACCGACAATCCGCTGAAGAAAACCTTTATGGTTGCCATTGGTACAGCGGGACTCGATGAAAATAATGTTGTATCGGTAGTGACAGAGACGATCAATGATCTGCGTGACAATAAAGTGTCCAAGACGCTGTCCGGATATGCATTTGGTACGGCAGACTATATTGATGGCAAATGGATCTTGACCTATACCGGTGGTGGTATTGCCGGAACACTGGGTTATGAATTTGGTTTTAATAACAATACGATGGTTGGCATCATCCCGATCTATTATGGAATCAAAGTGGGATGTACTGTCAGTGTCGATGCGCTGCTCAGTGGCCAGAATCCATATCATGATAAGTTCGTTGGCATGAATTTCCAGACGAATAATCTGACGGTTACCAGTGAGTATAATTTTGTATCAGACATTCTCGTAGGCGTAGAGGGTTATGTATGTGCCAGTGGAGGAATTGGTTTTGATGGTAAGATTGTAAAGATCAAGTTTGGCCCGGTTGGACGGTTGTCTATCGGATATGACAATCGTATCGTTACATTCAGTGATCTTAAGAAGACCAAAGCCTATTATGGTGGCTGTTTGAATTTTACCGGAAGCATCTCCTTAGATTTTGAGTACAAAGGATTATTTGTTCGGTATCACAAACAAATATGCGGAACCGGCTTCAGTAAGGTACGAACGTATCAGGATTGGGACAAATTCCCGGCAGGGCGACCAAATCCGTTGGACTTTGCAAATATGAGTAATGAGACTACCGGTAAGGTGGTACGGTATTCTTCGAAGAAGAAGGGCGCAGATTGGACACAGTATATCAATCCGGATGTGCCGCCGGTGCTTGCAGCCAATGGCAACAGTATGGCACTCACCTATTCAGATACGCTTGAGGATCTTGTAAGTATCAATCCTGCGGTTAGCACAAAAGAAAGCGGAGAATGGACGAAACCGGAAGTACTTACTTCATGGAGAACAGAAGGCAAATCGGAAACGGTTAATTCAGTAGATTATGCTTCTGATGGCAGCTTAAAGGTATTAGCCTTTGATTCTGCCGTGTATGATTCTGACATTGATTCGGATGGAAATGTTGACAGCAAAGAATTAAACACTGTGTTTAACTCCTCCGAGATCCATGTATATGTTAACGGAAAGCATACGACGCTTACTGCAAATAATGTGGCCGATATGGCACCGGAAGTAGCAGTAAACAACGGAAAAGCAATTGTAGTATGGCAGAGTGACACCTATAATCTTGCGGATACGGATGCAGAAACACTTCAAAAAGATATGATGGGAGAAAAGAAGATCTGTTATAGTTACTATGATGGAACAGATTGGAGTGCACCGGCTTATTTGGAACGTGGCGAGATTAAGGGAGCCCAGGCGTATGATGTAGCACTGTCTGACGATGGTACGGCGATGGTATTGGCAACCATGGGCAGCAGTGAGGAGGTGCAGGAGAGAGAGCTTTATTCATATATTGTGAAGGATGGAGCCCAGAAGAGTGTAAACCGAATCACCTGTAATGATGCGGGAGAGACGCAGCCACGTGTGAAATATGTAACGAACGACGGTGGAATGTTCTTAGCAGCATGGAAGCAGTCGGAATACAAAAAAGGTGAACTTACAGATTCGTATTTGGCATTACAGGGTTATCAAAAAGACGGCAGTGCTAATGCAGTTTCTATGAAAGACTCCGGAGAAGTTACGGAGAATTTTGATTTTGCCAAAGGTGGAGATACGATCAGTGACACTGCTGTGTATTGGCAGTCGGCAGGCGATGACTCTAAGATGCATACGTATGTGAAATACTTGAATGCAAAGACGGGTACACTGTCGATGCAGTACGAGATTACTGGTACGGCGTCTGCTAATGAGATGTTGGTAGGAGGCAGTGTGGTAGTAGATGGTGACCGTTTTACAACAGTTTCATGTGCGCAGACATCAACACAGTCTGAGACGACGAAAGATACCGATCTGACGCAGACAAAGGACGAGGAGCAGCCGGCAAGACTGATCACCGGTACGAAGACCATTCAGAATGAGTTATCAGAGGTATCGGCAGATACTTTTGGACAGAACGTGGAGCAGAATAGTACGATCAATGTGACACTGTCCTTTGCGAATGCCGGACGGAAGGCTATGGATTCTGTCACAGTGAAACAGTCAGGTACAACGGTTGCGGATGCGCTTCCAATTCATTTGGAGAGTGGAGAGCGTGGTCAGGTGAGCTTTAGTTACACACTTGGCAATACCTTGCAAAATGAGACTTTTGAGGTTGCAGCAGACAATGGAGCAACTACGAAGGCACAGTTAACACTGCTTGGTACGGATATGGTACTTGGTAATCCGGAAGTGGTAGAGAATCTGCAAGGTGGAGAGCGTATTGTACAGGTCGTTATCAGCAATGCCGGTACAAAGGCGTTGACAGAGGATGATACGATCCGTGTTGCCTTGACATCTGTCGATAAGAAAGCAGTGACTGTGAAGCCGACAACTGCCGGTGCATCATTTGATGAGGATAAGAAGTTGATCGTTATTAGTGGTAAAGATGCTATGGAAGCGATCAACCGTGGTGAATATGTGTTACAGTTTAACTACACACCGAAATTTACCAGTGAAGCCAAGAATGTATCAATATCGTTGCAGGCAACAGCATACAATGGCAGTGCTGCAGCAGAGGAACTGAATCTGATCGATAATACGGCAGCCTTTAGTATTGTAAAACCTTCGAAGCAGTATGACAGACCATTGACGTTTACTTCAGTCATTGAAGATGGAAAGCTTAAAGCATTGGATGTATATAATCGTTACGAGAAGAAGGTTGCAAGAACCATTATCGTATCCAATGGTATCGAGACGAAAAAGATCAATGTCACGTTGGGAGCAGAGGAGGGCAAGACGTATGATGTTGGAATGGATGCAACGCCTGATGTTTCCTATGAGATGGAAGGTGATGATCCGGTTGTCATTCCGACACCGGAGCCGGAAGATGATCCAAATGTGACCCCATCTCCTAGTGGCGAGCCGACACAGAATCCGGTTGCAACTGTTAAGCCGACGAAGAGACCGGTTGTTAAGCCGACGAAGAGACCGGTGCCAACACAGACTGTCAAACCAACACATACGCCGCTGGTGAGACCGACTGTAAAACCAAGTGATAAGCCGAAAAAGGCGGCACCAAAGATTGTCGTTGGCAAAGCGAGATTCTTGTCGGTTAAGAACAAGGCTTCCAAGAAGTTAGTCATTTCCATGAAAGTAGTTGCCAGAGCGAATGGATACTGCGTGCAGTATAGCACGAACAAAAAGTTCAAAAAGGCTAAAACGAAACTGACGAAGAAGAGAAAACTGACGATCAAGAAGCTGAAGAAAAAGAAGACCTATTATATTCGTGTACGCGCTTACCGATTAGATGGAAAGGGAAAGAAGATCTTTGGCCCGTACAGTAAAGCGAAGAAGATAAAGATCAAGAAATAAGAGAGTTATCTTGTTTGTCCTGTGTTCCGCACAGGAACAATGATCCTGTGCGGACAATACTCATAAACCCTCTTTCTAAAAAGCATAGTCAATTCGAGAGATCGAAAAGACTATGCTTTTTTTGTTTTAATAGGAAATTGCTGTTGTGTAGTGTGATAAAAGCGCTGGCTTTGCTTTTTTGCTTCTTGTATCGGCTGGCGATTATCGGTATAATAAAAGGAGTTTAATCTGAACGGATGGAAATATCCTGTAGATTTTTATGGTGAATGAGTAGAATTATGGTAAGGGGAGCATTATGAAAATAAGACAAAGGCGAATTGCGTGTATTGTGGTACTGGCATTATTGTGTTCGATGCCAGGTTTTTCAAATAGCATGATCCAAAAAGCGGCGGCTGAGGAAAATGAGACAGTGTGTGGTACGCCAAATTATGAAGCGACAAAGCAGTTCCAGGGGAAAGACGATGACTTTCGTGTAGGGATCAGTTATGTGTCAGAGAATTGGGATGAGGTGATCTTTGCAGATTTTACAACTACAGATGTGATGCAGATCACAAAAGAGGGAGATTATACCATTTCTTACACGACAGCATTGGATGATGGAATGAAGATGATCTGGCTGGATACCAATCTGTATTCGGGAAGCAAGATGAAAGTAGACGTTACCGGTATGACGATCACATCTGCGGACGGTACACAGAAGAACGAGTATTCTTTTTCTAATGGAAAACTGTTGCACCCGGGAAGTTTATGGGGATATCGTGATTCGGATGAAGAAAAAAATTACGCAGCAACGATTCTAAATCCGTATTTGGCATATCATTATTATGTTGCTGATTATTGCAACAATTATCGAGAAGAGTATACGTCATATGGTTTTAATGAATGGGATATGATCGATCTGTTCAGCGAAAAGATACTGACGTTAGGCGCCGGCTCTGTCATCGAGGTGGCGTTTACGGTATCCGACGTTTCAAAGAATACCAATACGAATGGAAATGGAAATGCGAATGGGAACGCGCACGAGAAGCCAACGGCAACGCCGGCACCGTATATCGATCACGAGCTTTGGGCGCAGAAAGGCATACACGCCTATGTATCCTACCAGATGGATTCGACTTGGGATTATCGCAGTAGTTTTACCAAAGACACCTACCTATCCAGTTATTCATATATTCGAGCAAATGGTAAGGAAGTGGATGCGGCAACGACAACCGTGAAAGATGTGTTTATTAACCGGGATGGTGAGTATACGGTTGGCATTAGTGGAATTAATTTAAGCGCGTCTCAAAAGTATAATATACTGCAGATCGCAACGGATCTGTCTGTGAAGACAGAGAAAAATGGGACAGGAATCTATTCCGGAGTTAACATTTCTAATGTCTCTCTGAAAGTAGATGGTGTGACGGTAGAACAAGGACTTACTCCGGTTTTATTGGAAAACGAGGACGCTGCCTGTTATGCATTGACATGTTGCTGGGAAACTTGCGGACCGTTATATGCGGCTGCCAGATATGGCAATATTGCGGTACCGATGGACAGCATAGAGATCACGTTTACGATCACCGGTCTCAAGGCGGCGCTCAATGATCTGAAAAACGGAACATATCGGGATCCGATGACGGGTAAAAAGGTAGCCAATGATACGATCACGCAAGAGGACATTGATGCTTCAACGGGGATAATTCCGATTGCAACGGTCAAACCAACGATCAGACCAACCGTGAAACCACGTGCGACAGCGAAATCAAAACCAAAGAAAAATGCAATATCCAAAAAGATGACGGCATCCAGACAAAAGGCTGCCAATAATATGATACGTCCAAAGATCAAAGCAGGTGCAGGACGGGTCGGCGTGATCCGTTATATTTCGCTGCGATTGTGTAAATACAAGGGCACAAATGTTATAATTTATTACCGCATGAAAAAAAGAGGTTGGAAGAGACTGCCATTAACATCCAGTTCGATCCGAAAAAATCGCCGTCGTTTTCGTATACGCTGCAGCAGTCGCAGACAAACATATTATTTTCGGGTGAAGACCTATCGAAAAGTGCGAGGAAAAAAAGTAAAAAGTGTGTATTCTAATGTTGCGAAAGTGTCGATACGATGAAGAATGAAAAAAACGGAAAAATTTTAATGGGTATCAAGTTTGTGATATAATAACTCCAAAATCCAGATGCTTCGCATCTGTCGTGCATTGCACTTTATGATTTTGTCGTTCACAAATTCTGCGCAAGTGAACAAGCTCCCTTGCGTTGCGAATTTGTGATATACTATTCTTAAATGTGTAAGCATAAGTAATGAATAACAAGGATGGACAGCGTATGACGACAGAACGAATGACATACTGCATGGGGTGCATGAAAGCCTTTCCCAAGGGAAAAGACAAAAGATCAACTTGTCCACTGTGTGGGTTTTCTCTGGAAAGTTATGATAGAGCACCACGTTGCATTCGTCTGGGGAGTATATTAAAAGAACGATATTTGATAGGCAGAGTTCTCGGTGAGGGGAGCTTTGGAATTACATATATTGGCAGGGATATGCTTCTCGACCAGATTGTAGCGATTAAAGAATATTTTCCGATCAATCATGTGAGCAGAGATATGTTGGAAGAGGAAAGTGATACGGGAAACACGGTATATGTGTATGCCGGGGACGAGGACGAAAGTTACAAGAATGGTCTGGAAAAATTTTATAATGAGGCAAAGATCTTAGCAAAGTTTCACGGCATCGCCGGCGTGGTTTCTGTTATTAATTTCTTTTATGCGAATGGAACAGCTTATTTGGTTATGGAATATGTAGACGGGATCACGCTAAAAGAATATATCAAAGAGCACGGTCCGATTGCCGGAGAGCGTGTACTCCAAATGATACATCCGGTGATCAAAGCATTATCTGCGATCCATAAGACAGGGATCATTCATAGAGATATCAGCCCGGATAATATATTAGTCAATCAAAAGGAAGAGTTAGTCTTAATTGATTTTGGGTCAGCCAGAGCAGAACGTCAGACTATGACACAGAGCATGACGGTGTTATTTAAGCGCGGATATACGCCGGAGGAGCAGTATCGCGGCAGAGGTAATTGGGGAGCTTGGTCTGACGTGTATTCTTTGTGTGCGACAATGTATTTTATGTTGACAGGGATCGTGCCAAACGAGTCGATTGAGCGAATGATCCATGATGACATCAAGCTGTTGCGGGATATGCCACATATTCGGTTGTCTGCGACAGAAGAGGATGCGATCATGCGAGGCATGGCGGTCAAAGCAAATCGCAGATTTCAAAGCATGGAATCATTAGAAGCGGCACTGTATGAATCGAGAGGCTGGGTGCAGCGAGTGGTATTGTATTTTCAGCACAAGAGCAAACGCGTACTGTTGGCAGGGGGCGCAGTGGTGTTGGCAGGAGTGTTAGCTGTCTGTGCGCTTTTGACAATGGGCGGCAAATTGTCAGCCATTGGATCACCTGTGGCGTCAGGCACACCAGGCATGACAGAATCAAAGACTGCTTCCGGACAGGCGATTAGTACCGATCATGCGGATGAGACGAATGCGAAAGCTTCCGCAGGGGCACAGAAGAACAATCCCGCAACATCGACAGTGGGGGATCCGCAGCAGACAGCGGATGCAAAGCAGACAGTGACGCCAAAGAAAACGGCAAAGCCAAAGCGCACCACGAAACCAAAAAAGTCAGCGAAACCGAAGCGGACTGTTAAGCCAAAAAGCACTGCTAGATCCAAGAAAACAGTATCTCCACAGAGAACTGTAACAGCGACGAAGAAACCTTCCAAATCTAAGAAAAAGTTTGTTGGTGTCATTCCTTAATGAATAAAGACAGTAAGAAGAAATGGAGAACGTACGGCATGAATACAACAAGACGCGATGAATCAAAAAAGAAATTTTATGCGGAAGTAAAAGATATTCTGGAGAAAAAGCACCGGGAGAGTAGTTGGTATATGATGGAACTCATGGGTGTAGAGGGGAAGGAAGAAGCCGACCGTAAAAAGGCATTCCGCATTATGATGAATAAGCTGACCGAACCATATCCGGCTTCCAGACCAACAATGCGCCGGTGGTTTGGGATCAATGGTATGGCTACGCCAAATCGAGCTCAGGCATACATGATCAGCTTTTGTTTGGGATTTAGTGTGCAGCGGTTGAATCATTTTCTGCAGGAAGGAATTGGTCAGCCGGCGGCACAGTATAATGATTACAGAGAAGTTATCTTTTTATATTGTTTGGATCATCATTATTCTTATGAACAAGCACTTAAGATGATCGATGGCTATGAGAAATCGTTCCAAACGCAGACGCAATTAATACATACGCATAGTACGAATCAGCTCATGCAGGAGTTTGCCTATCATAAAAACAGCAGCAAAGAGGCATTCATGAAGTGGATGCGGGAAAACAGCCAATTTTTCAAGGGATATAGTCTGACAACTCTAGACTATCTGAATACTTACAAATATATGATAATAGACGTGATCAGAGAGGATGCAAAACGCAGCCTGGATAATCTGATCCGCGAGACAGATTTTGCAACATGGATCAGGATGAAATGTTCTGCGGAATCTGAAAAGGAGTATCAGTTGATCGAGAAATATATCGCCGGAGCCAGACGCAAGAAAAAAGATGTAAATAATGATGTATTGGAAATGCTTCACGAATTGAATCATATGGTCAATTCTAAGAAGGCGTATAATTCTACGATCATTGAACTGTTTTCAAATGAGGTAAAGCAATCACCCCTGCCGGAATTAACGTCCAAACATTTGTCGGATATGCTAAATACTCCTTTACAGAAAGAGCGGGAAATACGCACCAATATTGCACTGAATGTACTTTCCGATATGGAGTCAAAGGAGGCTTGCCCGGAATGGATCGGTCGATTTATTGCAGATTACACGAAGGATAGTTATTATGCGGAGACGGTCTTGGAGGCTAAGGTCTGGGTCGAGAAATTCAGCAAAGAACATCATCGAAGATGCCAGCTCATTCAGCGCGAGGATTTTCTGCCGATGATACTGTATGTTGCACAAAAGCAATATCAAAGTTCGATCGAGCAAAAAGAGAGCAGATATGAGCAGGGAGAAGCTCTAGATGTTTTTCGGGACATGGTCAACAGCACATTTGCAGCATGTGGTATGCGTAAATGGAACCCAATGTATGAGTTGGATGCATTGCTGGCAGCCTGTTATCAGGAAGATGAGATGTTTTATTTTGGCGAATTATGTGATGCGGTAAATAAGGCGCAGGAACAGGTTTTGACGGCAGGTCATGCGATGTAGTAAATTCGTAGAAATAGATTTTGACGGCAGGTCATGCGATGTAGTAAATCCGTAGAAATAGGTTTTGACGGCAGGTCATGCGATGTAGTAAATCCGTAGAAATAGATTTTGCCTGCAGATCGTCAAAAAATGTGGTAAAATGATAGACAAGTGAGCATGTCAGACAACGGATACCTTTTGCTGCTGCCTTGATGCGGTTGCTGGCAAAGACGTCTGAGATGGGAGGATTGTTTATGCGTTTATTTACTACATTACATAATTATAAAAAGAATTATTTGGCAAAGGATTTGATCGCGGGCGTTGTAATGGCGGCAGTGTCTATTCCGATCGCCATGGGATATGCGGAAGTATCGGGCCTTCCGGCCGTTTATGGGCTGTATGGTTCGGTACTTCCGATTCTTTTATTTGCCTGCTTTTCGACATCGCCACAGTTTATCTTTGGCGTGGATGCCGCACCGGCAGCAATTGTTGGCGCCAGTGTGAGCTCCCTTGGAATTGCATTTGGATCTGCGGAAGCAATCGATTATATTTCCATGATCGCCTTATGCACCGGATTGTGGTTGTTGCTGTTTTATGTATTGAAAGCCGGAAAGATGGTAGATTTTATATCGACACCGGTTATGGGGGGTTTTGTCAGCGGCATTGCTGTGACGATCATTTTGATGCAGATACCAAAGGTACTTGGTGCTTCCTCCGGAACAGGGGAGCTTCCGGAACTATTGCACCATTTATGGAAAACTATGCATCACGTGAATGGGATGTCAGTAGTATTGGGGTGTGTTTCTTTGCTGATCATTGTAATAAGCCGTAAAATAGCGCCGAAGTTTCCGATGGTCGTTGTTGTGATGGTGGCGGGTGTGCTTTTGACGAAATATGCTTCCTTAGGGCAATATGGCGTGCGTATGCTTGCAGATGTAAAAAACGGTCTCCCGTCATTTCGTCTGCCGGATCTGGGCGGAGTAAACATGACGCAGGCCGTCGGAAGAGGACTTATCGTGGCAGTGGTGGTGATGGCAGAAACACTGCTTTCTGAAAATAACTTTGCTTTTCAAAATGGATATAAGATCAAAGACAATCGTGAAATCTTGGCATGTGCTGTCGGAAATTTTGGTGCAGCCGTTGTTGGATGCTGTCCGGTCAACGGGAGTATTTCACGTACTTCCATGAATGACCAGTATGGCGGCAAAACGCAGTTAGTTTCGATTACAGCGAGTTTGACAATGGTATGTGTGTTGCTGTTTGGTACCGGATTTATAGGGTATTTGCCGGTACCGGTGCTTACCGCTATCGTGATATCAGCCTTGATGAAAGTGGTGGAATTTGATCTGGCGGTGAGATTATTCCGTGTGAGTCGGATTGAATTTTATATTTATATGGCAGCTTTCTTTGGTGTACTGATGCTTGGAACAATTTACGGCGTTATCATTGGTATTATCTTATCTTTTGTAGAAGTCATTCTGCGTGAAACAGATCCTCCACGCTGCTTTTTGGGGATTATTCCGGGGCGGGATGGATTTTATGACCGCGCCAAAAATCGTTTTGCGTATCCGATCGATCATGTTGTTATGTATCAGTTCAGTGAGAGTTTATTTTTTGCAAATGTCAAAATTTTTGTGGATGATATTGAGCAAAGTATTACGGATGACACAAAGGTGGTCATTGTCGATGCCGGAGCTGTCACAAATATTGATATTACAGCGGCGGATCGGTTGGAACAGCTTGCAGACAGTCTGCAGGGCAGAGGCATTGCATTTTATATGACAGAGCATCACGAGGGGATCAACGCTAAGTTGCGAAAGCTTGGTAAAGGGCAGATGATCCAAAAAGGATATGTGCGCAGAACAATTACGGCTGCTTTACATGATGCAGGTATTAGGGAGCCTTATCCGGTAACTTCAATGCCGGAGCAGAAACGACAGTTTATTATGAATATTCCGGCAGAAGCAGAAAATACTTTGGAAGAATTTGCGTGGGCATTTGGAGAAGATACGGTTAATGAGATTGAGCGGCGTGTGCATATTGTGTTGGAACATATCCATCAGATGCCGGATCTCGAGCAGTTGGCTGAGCAGGGAATTGAGGAGTTGATGGAAACATGGCATACGCTTGGTGCGATCGATGAGGATGAATTCCTGCGTCGTATGGAACTTCATATGGACGAATTACCGGAGCATATGACAGAAGAACATAACCGCAGAGTTGTACTGGAATTGATTGAAAAACGTCGTCGTCATATTGCCAGACAGCTGCAACAGGATAATCCTGAGATTTTAGAGAAATTGAAGGCTAGCCGTGTGAAGTTGGAAAAACGTCTGGAAAAACAACAGCCGGAGGCCGCAAAACGGCTGCGCCGGCTGGAAGAAAAACTGCATCATAAATAAAACAATGGCATAGAGACGCAACTGCGATCCAATACCTTAAATGAAATTAGAGACGCAACTGCGATCCAATCCCCGAAATGCAATTAGAGATGCAAATAATATCTAATATACGAAAGGGATCAGAGGCGGAAACGATATCCGACGCCCCAGATCGTTTCAATATATTTTGGCTTTGAGGTGTTTTCTTCGATCTTTTCGCGTATTTTTTTGATGTGTACGGTAACGGTTGCAATGTCACCGACAGATTCCATTTCCCAAATCTTCTTAAAGAGTTCTTCTTTGGAGTAAACATGGTTTGGATGTTCTGCCAAAAAGGTGAGGAGATCAAACTCTTTGGTGGTAAATGTTTTCTCTTCACCGGCAAGAATGACGCGGCGGGCTGTTTTATCAATAACCAGATCGCGGATCTCAATGACTTCATTTGTCTCCTGCCCGGCAGAGGTGAGCCGTTTGTAGCGGGACAGGTGCGCTTTGACGCGAGCTACCAGTTCGCTTGGACTGAACGGTTTGGTCATGTAATCATCAGCCCCCAGACCTAAACCGCGAATCTTATCAATGTCTTCCTTTTTGGCGGAAACCATAATGATCGGTGTGTTTTTCTTTTCACGGATCAGCTTACAGATCTCGAAACCATCCATGCCGGGTAACATCAGATCCAGTAAGATCAGGTCGAAATCTTCATCGATAGCTCTGGCAGCACCCTCACTGCCCTCATGTTCGATCTCTACATGAAATTCGCTTAATTCTAAATAATCTTTTTCTAATTCTGCAATGGCAGTGTCATCTTCAATGATCAAAATATTGCTCATGAATGTACCTCCTTAGGATAAATCAGTGTTTTTTGCTTTTTTCAGGGTAAATATAATGCTCGTTCCAACGCCTTCTACACTTTCAGCCCACACTTTACCGCCGTGTGCAGAAATGATCTGCTCGACGATGGAGAGTCCCAGACCGCTTCCACCTGTTGATGAAGTTCTAGAGGCATCGGCGCGGTAAAATTGTTGGAATATATATGGTAAACTGGCTGCGGCAATGCCGGGGCCTTCATCCTCAATGTGGATTCGTATAAATTCGTCTGGTGGCAATGCAGGCTCAATCTCGGAACCGTCCTTATTGAGCTGTCGATACAATGGCGGCTGCTCCGGTTTAGAGGGTTCTTCGGTGATAATAACGTGCAGGGTAGACGGTGAATGATCCATATATTTTTCAGCATTATTCACGATGTTAAAGATCACTCGTTTTAATTTCTCGGGATCTGCCATCACCTTGGTGTCTGGCGGCGTAGAGTTAAACATGGACAATGTCATGCCGTAACTCTGCAGATCAAGGGAAAGATCTTCCATACAATCCGTAAAGTAATCGGACAGATTGATTGGAATGAGATCATAGTGAAGTCTGCTCTGTTCCATTTTGGCAAATAGAGAAAGTTCTTCGACCAAATAGGTCATATCGTTTGCTTTGGCATAAATGGTATGCAGATATTTGTGCTGCATTTCCTCGGTGCCCGCTATGCCGTCCAACAGTCCTTCGGAATACCCTTTGATCGCTGTTAATGGCGTCTTTAGATCATGAGATACGTTGTTTAGCATTTCACGGGTGGCGTCTTCGTAATGAATACGTTCATCCATCATAGATTTTAAGCGGATACGCATTTCCTCAAATTCCTGACATAATTCACCAATTTCATCCGACGATATCGGATGGATCGGGTAATCCAGATTACCGGCACCAATTTGAATCGTGGCAATGCGCAGTATGCTGATCGGATATGCGATACTTCGATAGAGCCAGATCACGAGGAGCAGCGCGGTGATCAAAATGATCGCTAAGAAAGAGTAGATCAGATCAAATATCGCTTTTTTCCAATGAGGTGCCAGAGATGCTAAATTGGTCACCAAAAAGAGCTGTCCCTGTGTTCCGTTGGAGAAGTAAAAGTCTTTTTTCTTAGTTACCATTGAAGCACCTTGATCCATATATACAATGTTGTCGGTACCTTTTTCATATTTAATAAAGCCTGGGAGCGTTTCCATTCTTTTGTGCTGCTTAGAATTGCCGGTGAATGTTACTTTACCGTCTATTTTCAAAATGAGGAACGAGTCGCGGCTTGCCAAATGGTCATTTGCTTTCTGGAGATAATCAGTATCGTAAAAGCGATCCGGGTTCTGGTCTGCCGTCTGCACTAGGGCAACATAGTCGTTCATCGTTACACTAAAGATGATCGTGATCGGATTGAGAGATAATTCGTAGTCCGAAGATTCAATATCGTAGTTGCTTTTGAGAAATGTTGTCTGTCGTTCCATCACGAAGTGTACGCAAAGTACGCTCATGCCAAATGGAAATAAGATCATGATCAAAAAGGCAATAATAAGTTTGGTACGAATCTTCATAGTCAATCCCCCACAGTGGTCATGAAACCACTATCGTAAAGCTAATTGCTGGTTTCTTTGCTGATCGTGTGTACAAGTTTGCTTGGCTCGTAATTGTCGGTTCCAAACAGTTCTTTGTGCAGTTTCTTTACATTGGATACGAGTGTCGTTGGGAAGTCATAATATATACCGTCTCGCCCGCGGTGACAGCTTAATTTGTACGGAAATCCCTGTTGATCGCCAATCTCATAAAAAGGCAGGTACTTCATGAGTGACAGGATGTCCGATGTCGATAGGCTGGTGTATATCTGCGGAAAGATCTTATTCATGGCAGAGATCAGCGCAGTAGGACTCGATTTTTTTGCCTTGGCAAAAATAGCCTGAAGGACGGTTCGCTGTCGTTCTGCACGGGTGAAATCGCCACCCTTTGTATAGCGTACGCGGCAGTAGCCGGTAGCCTGTACGCCGGTCACTGTCTGTTTGCCGGGATGCTTGATCTTGGTATATTTTTGACCATTGATCTTCGCAACGTCGTGACCATAGGCGTTTACCCATTTTAACTCTTCTTTTTTGATCGTGAGTTCAACACCGCCCAATTCGTCAATAACATTCGTTAAAGCACTAAAGTTTACCGTGACAAAATCTTTAATATTCAGATCAAAGTTTTTGTTGAGTGTATTGACGGCAAGATCAGGACCGCCATACGCATAAGCGTGGTTGACCTTAGTGCAGCCATGATCATGGATCTTTACATAAGTGTCCCTGTAAATGGACACTAACTTGACGTCGTGTGTTTTATTATTAATGCTTGCTACGATAATGGAATCACTTCGTGTATTCTTTCTTAGGTCGTTGGCACGGGAATCCACGCCGAACAGGGCAATATTGGTGTAATTCTTGATATTTGCATCCTGTTCCCCGCAAAGTGTCACATCTGATAGCGGATGATTTTCAATCGTATTCAGTGATTTTACCAAATAAACAAATATGCCGCCGACACATAAAGCAACGATCAGTAAAAGGCATAGTAAAAAACGGCGGATCGGATGGCGGCGTTTCTTATTACGTCTACCTGCTGCACCAACAGAGCGCATATCACGTCTGCGGCTGTCTGTTACATTGCCGGAGCGTGCGTTATGACTGCGGCTGCCGGTTGAGTTGCCCGATCTCGTAGTTTGTCTGCGTGTTGCGTTGGTACCTGATCTTTTTGTCGAACCAGTCTGACGAGCTCGTCTGACCGGCTCGCTGTAATCTTCATCCTCATAATATCCCGCGCTGCGGCGTGTTGCATAGTCAGCGTTGCGTCTGCGGCGCACTGCCTCCTGCGTACGCTCATTGCGGCGACGGTAATCTTCATAATCCTTTGCCATACCTCTATCAAACCCTTCCTCTTGTTATTAATAGGCATTTTTGTTGGTGTTGCGTCCAAAGAATGTTAAAAACAGTATTTTAAAATCCAACAAAAGTGTCCAGTTTTCTACATAATATAAATCGCATTCAATACGTTTGGTAATGGATGTGTCCCCGCGGTATCCGTTTACCTGTGCCCAGCCGGTCATACCCGGGCGAACCTGATGCTTGATCATATAACGCGGGATCTCTTCCTTAAATTTATTGACAAAATATGGTCTTTCCGGTCGAGGACCAACGAGACTCATATCACCCTTCAGCACGTTAAAGATCTGTGGAAGCTCATCCAAATTGGTCTTACGCATAAATTTACCAATGCTGGTAACACGAGGATCATTGGCCGTTGTCCAAGCCTTTTTCTCAGCAGACTCTTCCTGCACACGCATAGAACGGAACTTATACATGGCAAATTCACGGTTGTGCAGTCCGACACGTACCTGCTTAAAAATAAGCGGTCCCGGTGAGGTGATCTTGATGATAAGAGACAACAGTAACATTGGAATGGCAAATATGATCAGAGCCACAATGCCGCCAAACAGATCAACGATACGCTTGATCGCATTGTTAAAGGAGGAACTAAGCGGCACATGGCGCACATGAATGACAGGGATGCCATCCAGATCCTCTGTATATGGTTTTGTCGGGATGATATGATTATAATCCGGGATAAATTTTGTATGGATTCCCGATTTTTCACAGGTTGCCACAATCTTTTCCAATTTGAAAAACTCCTGGATGCGAAGTGTGATAGCAATCTCATCGTACTTGTTGGTAGCAAGCAGATCGGCAAGTTGTCTGGTGTTGCCGATCACGTCCACATTTCGGTAAGATTCCCCGACCGGTTTGTTATCGTCCAAAATACCGTGTACATAATAGCCCCATTCCGGGTGAGCGCGAAGACGGTCGATATAGCCCTCTGCCATACGGCTGTATCCAACCAATAGGATATGTTTCAGGTTTTTGCCGCGTTTGCGCAACAGCTTCAATATGCTCATTACGATCAGACGGAAAATGTAATCTGCAGTCAGGTTGATCATAATAAACATGGTCAAAAACAGACGGGCGTAATCAGTCTGTTTGATAAAGTACAAAATTGCTGTACCATATACGATACCAAACAGGTTTGCCTTGATCAGGCAGTAAAGCTCATGACGTTTGCTGTTGGTTCGCTTTGGATCATATAAGCCGCAGAAACGGTATATAATGATAAAACATGGGATCAAAAATACCAATGTGTTGAGATATTGATCCAGCCGCAAATAATATCCGATGGGCGGACTGATAATGTGGTGACGGATCAACGGACTCCAAAGCTCGTTAAAACGCAGTTCGTAAGACAGCAGGAATGCTGCTGCAATAATAAGGGCATCTATTATAATATGAAATAAATTCAATAATCGTTGATTTTCTCGTATCAATGTAATATAAACCTCCCGCTTTTATTAATCTATCAGTTACCACAGTATTATAGTATTTTCTTCCATTATTCGCAATATCCAACTGGGATTTAACTTTTTCTTAAAGAAGTTTTCACAATAAGAACACAAATCACTGGTAGACTTACAGTCAGAAACTAAGAACAGCACATGAGGTTCTTAGTTGTAAATGGTTAGAGCGTATGAGATACATTCGACAATCTGACCGACGAAAAATGTACACTCGGAGTGACTCGTTTTGAGAAGATACCGAGAGGACGTAAAATAGAAATGGAGGGTTAGATATGGAAGAGAACAAAAGAACAGATTCAGGATACACAGGTGAGTACGGTAATCCGGTGGAGCACAACGATGCACCACAGGTAGAAACAGAAAATGCGGCGGCTTACAGTGAGACAGCGCAGTCTGCTTCTGAGCAGGGCGCAAGCGCACAGGCAGAGCAGAGCAGTACTTACAGCTACTCTTACAAGAATGGAGAGGGCACAAGCACACACTCCGGAGATTATTATGGCGGTGGAGCTGCACAGCCAAATAATGAATCTGCGCAGCAAAGCGGAGCCGGTCCACAGCAAATGAATGGTTACGGTTCACAGATGAACGGTGGCCCACAGCAGATGAACGGCGGTCCACAGATGAATTTCAGACAGCCGAACCAAAAACCACCGAAAGCAAAGAAACCAAAACAGCCGGGCAGTGTAAGTACCGGAAAGAAAATTGCATTTTGCATTGCATGTGCCGTTATCTTTGGTGTTGTTTCCGGAATATGTTTCCAAGGCGTTCGCTATGTAACGAATCGCTTCCTGCCTACGACAACATCATCTACCACGAAATTGCAGTCAACAACAGACGGTAAGAGTGCGAGCACAGCACAGAGCACCTCTTCTCCTTCGACTACGCAGACAGGAACCACAGACGTTTCCGGTATCGCGGAGCAGACTATGCCGGCAATCGTTGCTATCACAAGCACTTCACAGGGTGCGAACTATTATGACTTGTTTGGACAGCAGTATCAGGGACAGGATACGACCAGTGCCGGTTCCGGATTTATTGTAGGACAGAATGATAAAGAATTGCTGATCGCAACCAACAATCATGTTATAGAAGGTGCAAAGACAATTTCTGTACAGTTTATTGATGAGCAGATTTACGAGGCAACGGTAAAAGGAACAGACAGCAGCAATGATCTGGCTGTTATCGCAGTACAGACATCTAAGATCAAAGAGAGCACGATGAACAAGATCCGCGTAGCTGATCTTGGCGATTCGAGCAAGATTAAAGTTGGTGAGATGGCAGTTGCTATCGGTAACGCACTTGGTTATGGTCAGTCGGTAACGGTTGGTTATATTAGTGCAAAAGATCGTGAAATTTCAGAATCTGAGAGTGGCAGCTCCAGTTCTTCCTCCTCTAATACGATCAAGGCAATTCAGACCGATGCAGCTATCAATCCTGGTAACAGTGGTGGTGCTTTGATCAATATGCAGGGGCAGGTTATTGGTATTAACTCTGCTAAGATCGCAGCTTCTGAAGTAGAAGGTGTTGGATATGCGATCCCGATTTCCGTCGCAAAACCGATCATTGAGGATCTGATGAATAAAGAAAACCTCAAAGATAGTGAAAAAGGCTATTTAGGAATCAGCGGAAGAACGGTTTCTGACGAGATGGCAGCCTACAATATGCCAAATGGTGTTTATGTTGCAGAAGTATCTAAGAATGGTGCGGCAGACAAAGCAGGCATCCAGAAAGGCGACATCATTACATCCATTAATAATATGGAGGTCCGTTCTATCGAAAGTCTGCAGGAAAAAGCCAATAGCTATAAAAAGGGAACTCAGGTAGAGATCATTTTGCAGAGAAGTGATTCTGGAACGTATAAAGAAAAGAAAGTGAAAGTTACACTGCAAGGTTCCAGTTCATTAAACGGTTTAAGTTCCGGCAAATCGTCCAACAATGACAGTCAGAGCGGCAATTCCGGCAACAACAGCCAGAATGGTAACAACGGTCAGAACGGCAGCAATGGCAACAGCGGTCAGAATGGCAGCAATGGTAACATCGGCAACAACGGCCAGAATGGCAACAATGGTAACAACGGAAATTCCGGCAGCGACAGCGGATCCGGCAACGATTGGTTCGGATTTGGAGATTTGTTTGGTAACTAATAGATACATGATAGAAAGACTCTAATAAGAAACTCAAACTTTGCACATCCAAAGCTGCTGTCCGATCACATATTGCTTGTTATGTCAGTAATAAATATGATATTTTGCGGCCGACAAGCTAACTTGTTCTGCCGTCAGCGAACTAAGATAATTGCCGCAGAACGCAGAGTTTTTGTGTGATTTCTTATTTTGTTAAGTCTCTGATGAATACATGCCTGAAGGAATGTCTGAGATGTCCCGGTTTAGCAAGGTATCATCGATTTTTGGACGGGACGCTTTCGCTACGATGCGCTACGTCACGTTACTTAATGTCTCTGAAATACGAGACATAAGTAACGACGAGCGCAAAGTCCCTTTCAAAAATGATGATTACCTTGCTTCCGGGACGTCGAGTTCTCCGTAAGGCATGTAAATCAAGCATCAGAGACAACAAAATTTAGAAATCAACAAAAACGAAAATGCGGTAAGGCAATTACTATAGTGCTCTGACGGCAGAAATCGCTATGTTGTGGCTGCAAAATACTTAGTATTCTTTGACATAACAAGCAATATGTATCGACAAGATGATTTTGGATGTGCGAAGCTTGAGCAAGAAATAAATGGGCCTGCCGTATTGACGGCGGGTCTTTTGCGTTGCATAATAACGCTATTGTTATTTTCTGAAGAATGCGGTTTTAGCATGTTTTTGTTAACGAATCGTTTTTTGGAATTCGTGGAATGGGGGAATGTTATGCTGAAAAAATGGTATGCAAAAGTTATTTTCTTCATACTATATAGTTTCGCATCGTATTGTATGATGCAGTTATTTCTTGATGCGAATCCTTTCACAATAGGAGTAAACGGGATTGCACGCAATATGTTTTTGTTCATGATCTATTATGGCGTGCTGCTTTGTTTCTTTCGCAAAATGCGCCCTGCATTATTGTTTGGTGGAATATTGATGATTCTTATTGGAGGGATCAATTATCTCGTATTGCAATTTCGTGGCTATGGAATCATATTTATGGATTTTTACGCTATTTCTACGGCGATGACAGTGGCGGGGCGGTATACCGTTAAGATCATACCGTGCCTGATCGCGGCGACAGCGGTAGCGGTGTTGCAGATTGTTGCAGTGTGTGGGCTGCTTCCGAAGGAAACTGTTTGGAAACTGCGTGGTTCTTTGATCGGACTGGTCGTGTGTGTCGGGATAACGGTGGGAATGTTTGGCTCAGGACTTTTGATGGATGGTGTTAGTTCGGTATATTGGGATCATCAGATCGGTATGCAAAAATATGGCTACTTTGTTTATTTCCTTGCCAATGCACAGGTACATACGGTATCGGAGCCGGAAGGGTATAGTAAGGCGGCTGCTCAGAAGATATTGCAGCAATATGAAAAACAGGCAGTTTCCACGGGGCAGGAGCAGTCGCCCAACCTGATCATGATTATGAACGAAGCCTTTAGTGATCTGCGTGTATGGGGAGATTTCAAAACAAACCAAGCCGTGATGCCGTTTTGGGACAGCTTACAGCAAAATACAGTAAAAGGGTTTGCACAGTCATCTGTTTATGGCGGTTATACAGCGAACTCGGAGTTTGAATTTTTGACCGGCTGTACGAAAGCATTTTTGCCGGGAAATCCCTATTTGGAATACATACATACCAAAACGCCGTCCCTATTATGGGACATGAAAAACAGGCAGGGGTCGTTCATTTATGCGATGCACCCGTATAATGCATCCGGTTATAATCGAAATCGTGTCTATCCGTTGATCGGGGTGGATTCTTTTGTGACGAAAGAAGAGTTTGTGGGAGCAAAGAAGGTACGAGGTCTGATTTCGGATGAAGCAGATTATGACAAGATGATTGATCTTTATGAGCAGCAAAAAGGGGATAAGCCGTTTGTTATGTTTAATGTGACAATGCAAAATCACAATCCCTATACCAAGAAAAGTTCTTTCAAGGAACCGATCAAGGTCACATCTTTTCAGGCGGATCCGGAGGTAGAGCAGTATTTGTCCCTGATCCACGAATCGGATGCGGCATTGCAAAAATTAATTGCATATTATGAGAAACAGCCGGAGCAGGCAGTGATCGTTTTCTTTGGAGATCATCAGCCTCATTTGCCGGACTCCTTTTATTTCCAAATGACAGGAAAGATTCCTGCCGGTTTTACCAAAGAAGAGGCACTCAAAAAATACGAGATACCGTTTCTTATTTGGGCGAATTATGATATTACGGAAAAAGAAATTGATCATATATCGCTGAACTATTTGTCGACAGAAATGGCTGTAGATACCGGGCAGAGCATGAGTGCTTATCAATGTTTCTTACAGGCGATGCAACAGGAAATTTCTTCCTTGTCTGATAATGGCTGTTATGATGCAGAGGGGCGGTATTACACGTTGGAGGAAGCACCGGAATCTATGCAGCAATGGATCCGGGAATACAAGATCCTGCAATATTATATGTTGTTTGACGGTCAGGAGAGTTAGCTACTTTACGAACGCCATATTTTTCGATATAATACGTCTTATGTAATGCGATAAGGAGGAACAACATGAGAAGATTTTATACAGTAATGACTGCAGTGGCGCTTACCGTAGCGACCGTGTTTTCCGGAGTGAGTACGGTACAGGCAGGCGGATATCATGAATATGATGTTGAAAAGTATGTCATGAACCAGTTATCTGCGGCAAGTGTGCCAGGGGTCAGCGTATCGATCGTCAGCGATCAAAAAGAAATTTACAGCGCTACGTTCGGTGTGGATGGCAAGACACAGTCTGATTATGTGTTAGGTAATCTGACACAGTCTATGACAGCGTTAGGTGTGTTGAGTCTGGCAGAAGATGGTGAGATCAAGTTAGAGGATGATATTACGACGTATTTGCCAAAATACAGTGCGCTGAAGGGTGTTACGATCGAAAAATTGCTTCATCAGACCACGGGGATCAAAAAAGAAACGATGTTAGACCAGGTGAAGGCCGAGGGCAAAGAAGGCATTTATCAGAATGCATATGTGAATTATTCCATCTTGGGAGAATTGATTGAAAGTGTTTCCGGTGAAACTTACGAAGAATATCTGACGGAAAATATATTGGATGCTTGCGGTATGACATCCACCTACAGCTTGCGCCAAAATCCGGAAATGCAGGAGGAAATGTCACCCGCATATAAAAATTATTTTGGTTATCCGGTTGCAGCCAAGTATCAATACAATGCATCGGATCAGTGGGCAACGGTATCTTCGGGGTATATGATCTCTGACGTAAAGGACATGGGCAAATATTTGCAGATGTATCTGAAGGAAGGCGGGGATGTCGTAAATCCGGAAGATATTGCAGGGGTATTACAAAATACCGTGCCGGTTATTAACAAGAGTAAAGAAGATAGTTTGTATGGAACTGAAGAAGCCTATGGTATGGGCTGGATGGCAACCCAGTACAAAGGCACGGATCTGTATTATCAGTCGGGTGTTTTGGAAAATCAAATGACAATGATGGCATTGATACCGGACAAAAAAATCGGTTTTGTCATGTTGTTTAATGGCGGCGATTACTTGGTCGGCAAACAGTTGATGGAAAAAATCTGCGTTGGTGTAACGGATATCCTTTTGGGAGAGAAAGCAGCGAACATTCCGTCAAATAGTTATCTGCTTCAACATGGACTCATTGATCTGCTCCTTTTGATCATATTGGTGGGCTGCAGTCTGCCGATCTTTATGACCGGGATTTGGAGAAAACGTGCGGCAGCAGGTTTTCATGCGGCTCGTTTGGTCAAGGATATTTTGATCCAGATCGTATTACCTACGGCAGTGCTTGTTGTTGTACAGAAGGAAATATTCCCGTGGAAGTTGTTGTACCGTATTGTACCGGATGTAGTGATTGTAGCGATCATTGCTATTGCACTCCTTTATATTGGTGGTTTGCTTAAACTTCTGCGCAGTGTTGCAATGGTAGTTCGATACAAGCTTGATCCGGAAGGATTTCACGCATCCTTAACAGTACAGGATGGGGAAGAGGTTCAAGCCGGTGAATTGATGGAATTAGTGCTTGACACACCGGACAAGTCGGAAGAAACTGAAGCCGAGGTGGAAGCTGCGGCAGTGCAAATGCAGCAGGATGCTGCGTCACAAACATCGGAAGCGACAGAAACGCAGGAAGCGACAGAAACGCAGGAAGCGACAGAAACGCCGGAAGTGACAGAAACGCCGGATGTGTCACAAACATCGGAATCCGAACAAAAATAATTTATGGTATTAAAAATGTGCTTGCAGTAATCTGTGGCATTCGTTGGGGGCAAAATATTTTTGCCCCCAATTTTAAGATTTTTAACTCAAACTTCGCACATCCAAAATTATCATGTCGTCACATATTGCTTATTATGTCAAAGAATACTATGTATTTTGCAGCCACAACATAGCTATTTCTGCCAGCAGAGAACTATAGTAATTGCCTTGCCGCATTTTCGTTTTTGTTGATTTCTAAATTTTGTTGTCTCTGATGTTTGATCTACATGCCCTTCGGGAACTTAAAAGTCCCGGAAGCAAGGTAATCATCATTTTTGAAAGGGACTTTGCGCTCGTCGTTACTTATGTCTCGTATTTCAGAGACATTAAGTAACGTGACGTAGCGCAGTGTAGCGAAAGCGTCCCGTCCAAAAATGGATGATACCTTGCTAATCCGGGACATCTCAGACACTCCTTCGGGCATGTATTCATCAGAGACATAACAAAATAAGAAATCAAACAAAAACTCTGCGCTCTGCGGCAATTATCTTAGTTCGCTGCCGGCAGAACAAGTTATCTTGTCGACTGCAAAATATCATATTTATTGCTGACATAATAAGCAATATGTGACCGAACAGCAGCTTTGGATGTGCGAAGTTTGAGTTTTTAAAATTAGTAGGAAAGGATAAGATGAGGATGAAAAAATTATATTTTACACGTCATGGACAGACGATTTGGAATGTAGAGAATAAAATATGTGGTGCGACGGACATTGCATTGACAGAGCTGGGACATGAGCAGGCAATGGAACTGGGACGTAAGATTAGAGAACAAGGATTGAAGATAGATGAGATCCGTTATTCTCCGTTAATGCGTGCGGCAGACACCGCACATCATATTGCAGAGGCTACAGGAATCCCCTGTGTGGAGGAACCAAGGCTCAAAGAACAGAACTTTGGTAAATACGAATCTACTGCTAGAAATGGCGCAGAGTTTAAGGTCGCTAAGAGAGAGTTTATCAATCATTATGAGGGTGGCGAATCCATGCTGCAGCTCGCACAGAGAGTATATAATTTACTGGACGAATTATTGAAGGATGATAAAACGTATCTGCTAGTTGCGCATAACGGTATAGCCCGCGTTGTGCGGTCCTATTTTGTGGACATGACGAATGACGAATACGCAGCATTTGGTATTGATAATTGTCAAGTGCTGGAATATGAAATTTAATGTCAAATTCTTAAAAACTCAAACTTCCCATACCAGAAGATTTTACAAGTCCATATAATAGGCAATATATGGCAGATATGGATGACAGTAGCATTTGGTATGGGAAATGCAAGATAATATGATATTCATTTACTATGTTATTGAAGTAGGGGGAGGGGTGAATTGAATTGGGTGACTGTTTTCTGCATTTGTAGAAATTCAGCTTGCGTTTCTTGGGGAGTTAGTTGACTGGAATTAGGATTTTGGGAAATTTAGCTTGCTTATGTGTGCTTTTTTATGGATATATGTTTTGCCCTCAATGTTCCAGTTATTTAATCACTTTTTTTCATGATGATTAAGGTGTTAAAAGGTTTGAATTTTCCTTGCGAGTATTTTGTGAATCTTCAACCAGATATCCATCAATTTCGCATCTCAAAAGGGGCGAGGGTTTTTTATATAGATGATCAGATATGTCCAAATTCTTAAGAATTATTAAGATTACGCTGATATTGTTGACAAGGTAACAGATCTATGGTGTACTAAAGATGTAACTAACGGAAGTTCTGTATAGAGTGAATTATTTTTTGTATCTAGAGTATCTATTTTTTACATGTGAAAAGTGACATGGGTAAGGAGGAGCAAATGAAAAAGAAACGAGTAAGGAAAGGGATCGTGGTCAGCATATTGGCGGCATCTATGGTCCTTGGCGGGGCACAAGAGACATTTACAGTTCGTGCGGCAGCGCACAAAGAAACAGCAAAAGATTACATCGTGAACGTGGCAGATCGACATAAGCTTGACAAGCTGGCAGAAGAGTATGACACTGTGGATCACAATGAAAGTACAGCAGAATTATTGGAAAGTTCCGGCTGTGTGAGCTTGGCACTAACCGATTCACAAGCACAGCAATTGGAACAGGAGTCCGGAGTGGTATCCGTAGAACGTGACGAAATAGTAAGCGGCTGAGAATCGGATGAAGCAGACCAGATCATTCAGTTTGCTAAGGAAGCATGGAATATTGATGCGGTCAATGTGGAGCGTGGAGTATCTGACAAACCGAAGACGGCAGAAAACGGCAAAAAGAAGATCGCTGTGATCGATTCCGGGGTAGACATTACAGAAGATATTGATGTGGTTGACCGTGTGGATCTTCTGTACGCCGGGGAAGAATCCTCTTTTCTATGCTGTGAT
>ERZ791907.124-NODE-124-length-102579-cov-13.207025_pt1 | contig 102579 bp, 84 predicted proteins | sample MGYA00510145_ERZ791907 | MGnify/ENA primary metagenome ERZ791907 (study PRJEB30046, sample SAMN00792089) | human gut metagenome | study: EMG produced TPA metagenomics assembly of the A metagenome-wide association study of gut microbiota in type 2... | reverse complement strand
GCTTTAAGCTTTTTGAACCCCCAGTTAAACTGGGGGTTTTCATTGTACAAAAAGACAGACCGCTTTGTGCAGTCTGCCTGTGGTTATTTGTCAAAGAGTTCGCTGTAGCTGCCGGTACGGGAAAGTGTCAGAACCAGTCTGTCTTTTTCGACACGGTAAATGAGCAGCCAGTCCGGCTGAATGTGGCACTCCCGGAATCCGTCGTAGTTGCCCTTTAAGGCATGATCCCGATAAGATTCCGGCAGCTGCTGTTCGTCTGCCAGCAGAGCGATCACGGTTTCCAGCTTTGCGATGCTGTAGCCCTGCTTTTTGACCCGTTTATAATCCTTTTTGAAGGACTTGTGGTATTCAATCTTCAGCATCTAAGTCCTCCATGAGTTCCTTCACGGAAGAAAACGGTCCGACCATGTTCTTGCCCTGTTTCAGATCGTCCAGAACAGAACGGGTTTCTTCGTTGGGGATTTCTGCATAGCAGCCCTGAATAAACAGCAGCAATCCCTGTAGCTGCTTTTCGTTCATGGCGTCGATCTCGTGGAGCAGCATTTCTTTGGTACTCATACGCATAACCTCCGTTTCAATTGGAAATGGCGTGTTTTTTCTGATTTCAGTATAGCACGGATTTGTACTTTTGTCAACGCTTTTATTCGCAGATTCATTCAAAATCAAACGGCAGATCGCCGGAGAAGTAGGAAAGGAAGATGAACCCATGACCATCGAAGAAAAAATCAAACGCTATCGCGGTATCCCCAAGCTGATAAAAGATCTCCAGATCGACAAAGAGATCTGCACGTCTGTAAAGTCGGTGCAGTTCAACAGCATCGGTGAGGCAAAGGGAACCCACGGGAACAGCACAGAGAAAAAGCTGATCGATGCCGCAGAGATCAGCGAGAAGATCGCTGCACTCCAGCAGGAGCGTGACCGGCTGGAGCTGAGCATCATGCAGCATATCAATACGACGCTCTGCGGCAGCGATGAAGAAACCGTAGATATGCGGATCGCACTGAAGAAGTACTTGCTGCAAGGGTTGTCCCTGAAACAGATTGCAACACGGCATCTGCATCGGGACTATAAGAAAACCAAGGAACTGTACAGCACCGGATTCGAAAAGATAAAAAACACCCCGTCACTAACCGAAACTAACCGAGAATAACCGCCAAACCACTTGCAGTAATCCACATTCCATGCTATACTTATACTGACGAAAAAAGCAAAACGTCGTGAGGAGTTCCTTGCGGCGTTTTTTGTATGCCTTTGCATGCCGGAAAGGAGCGTGACCGCATTGACCGAACGCCAGCGAAAATTTGCAGAATACTACGTGCAGTGCGGAAACGGTGCTGATGCGGCGAGAAAAGCAGGGTACAGCGAAAGCTATGCGGCACATCGAACCGATGAATTGTTGAGAAATGTGGAGATTGCCGTCTACATCAAACAGCTTTCCGAAGCCGCCCAGACCGCACGCATCATGACGGCACGGGACAGGCAGGAGCTGTTGTCCGACATTGCCAAGGACGAGGACAACGCCGCCGCAGACCGTATCCGAGCCGTGGACACGCTGAACAAGATGACAGGGGAGTACACCACGAAGGTGGAAGCATCGGTGCAGACTTCCGAAAAACTCTCCGATATTCTTTCCCAGCTGGGCGGTGATGACCTTGACAGCACATAAATTTCCTCTGTCCCGGAAGTACAGGGACTTTATCCGTTCTGTCCAAGGCGTGACCGCAGAGTTTCTGGAGGGGACGACCGCCTCCGGAAAGACCACCGTCGGTGCCGGTGTGAAGTTCATGTACATGGTTTCCGCCAGTCCGAAACGACTGCACATTATCGCTGCCAAGACCACCGGCATCGCCGAGAAGAACATCATTCAGCAGGAAAACGGGATTCTCGACCTGCACCGGAACGCCGTCTACTGCGGCAACGGCGACCGGAACAACAAGCTGCCCCACATCAAGTTTGAGGGCAAGCTGATCTATGTGCTGGGCTATGACAACAAGGACAAGTGGGAAAACGTCCTCGGTTCGCAGTTCGGCTGCGTGTACATTGACGAGATCAACACTGCCGACATCGACTTTGTGCGGGAGATCTCTACCCGAAACGATTACCTGCTGGCAACGCTGAACCCTGACGATCCGTCTTTGCCGGTGTATCGGGAGTTCGTGAACCGTTCCCGTCCCTGTGCCAAGTACGCCGCCGATGTGCCGGAGGAAATTCTTCGGGAGCTGACAGAAGAACCGGTCACCGGCTGGCGGTACTGGTTCTTTTCGTTTCGGGACAACCTCAGTCTGACAGAGGCAGACATTCAGCGGAAAATAGACGCTGCTCCCAAGGGTACCAAGCTGTACAAGAACAAGATTCTGGGGCTGCGTGGACGTGCCACGGGGCTTGTCTTTGACTTGCAGCAGCGGCATATTATCACGGCATCACAGGCGGCAGGGCATCGCTTTCTGTACTACTCCATCGGCTGTGATACGTCCTATTCCCGAAAGTCCCACGACCGGCTGACCTTTGAGGCGGTGGGCATTACCGCAGACCGGAAGTGTATCCTGCTTATGGAGGAAACCCACAACAATCGGGACAAGTCAAACCCCTTTGCACCGTCTGACGTGATACCGCTGTTGAACCGGTTCGCCGAACAGGTGAAGTGCCGGTACGGCTTTGCAAGAACGATCTACATCGATTCCGCAGATGCCGGCACCATACAAGAGGCACAGAAGTTCAAACGCAAGACCGCCTGCATCTATGACTTTGCAGGTGCATGGAAAAAGACGAAGATCATCACTCGGATCCAGCTGCAGCAGAGCTGGCTGAAAACGGGGGACTTTCTGTTGGTGGACACCTGCAGGGACTACATCGCAGAGATGAACACCTACAGCTATGACGAAAAGGGGCAGCCGGAGGACGGACACGACCACAGCATCAACGGGTGTCAGTATGCGTGGCTGCCGTACAAGCAGTACATTGGAAACTATAAGGCAATACAGGAGGTGATTTCAGATGCTTGACCGATTCCGGTCGTTTCTGGCAGGCAAACTGTCAGGGCTGTTAAAACTATATCCGGCGGCAAGACGGGAGATCGCCATAGAAGAATCCCTCAGCTTTGAAACCAACATTGCCGTCAACCGGCTCTGGTATCGGGGCGACAGCTGGGAACTGGCACAGGCGTACCGGCAGATCGGCGGTTCGTCCCATTCTTTCTGGGGCAGCGTTCCCACCTACGGCATGGAAATCCGGAAGATACACACCGGCTTGCCCCAGACCATGGTGAATATGCTTTCCGGTCTGATCGCCGCCGACTTGCAGGAGGTGCAGTTCCCGTCCGAATCGCAAAAGCTGCTCTGGCAGCAGATCGCACAGGAAAACGACTTCTGCGAACTGGTAAAGCGGTCGATCACGGAAACGCTGGTCACCGGTGACGGGGCGTTTAAGATCAGCCTGCACCCCCAGGTGAGCCGCTTTCCCATTCTGGAATTTTACGGGGCAGATCGTGTGGAACTCCGGCGGCAGTCCGGCAGAGTACACGAGATCATCTTCCGCACGCCATACGCTGACGACAGCGGCAGGAACTACACGCTGCACGAACACTACGGCAGGGGCTATGTGACATATGCACTCTTTGACGCATACGGCAATCCCCGTGATCTCCACGCCATTCCCCAGACAGCCGGCTTGCAGCCTGTCCGGTGGGACGGAGATTTTATGCTGGCAGAGTATCTCAGTTTTTACCATTCCAACCGGCACGAAGGCAGAGGGCAGAGCATCTTCGATGCCAAACGGGACAACTTCGACGCACTGGACGAGGCGTGGAGCCAGTGGGTGGACGCACTTCGCAGCGGCCGTTCCCGTACATACATTCCGGAGTGCCTGATTCCACGGGACGAAAACGGCGTGCTGCAAAAGTCCAACGCCTTTGACAACCGTTTTCTCATGACCGGAAACGACATTGCCGAATCCGCACAGAACAAGATCACTGTGGAACAGGCGGAGATCCCCCACGACAGCTACCTTGCCACCTACATCACCGCACTGGACCTTTGTCTGCAAGGTATCGTCAGTCCGTCTACGCTGGGCATTGACGTGAAAAAACTGGACAACGCCGAAGCACAGCGGGAGAAAGAGAAAACCACGCTGTACACACGGCAGGACATTGTGAACGCCTTGCAGCGAGTGCTGCCGAAACTGATTACAGACGTATTCTATGCGTATCAGACGGCGAACGGACAGCCTGCCGAGGAAGTTCGTGCGGCGGTCACTTTCGGCGAGTATGCCAACCCGTCCTTTGAATCGCAGGTGGAAACCGTGGCGAAAGCCAAGCAGGGCGGCATCATGAGCATTGAGGCAGGTCTGGACGAACTGTACGGCAGCACCAAGTCCGACACATGGAAAGCGGCAGAGGCGGAGCGTATCCGGACAGAGCAAGGCATTGTGGATATGGAAGAACCTGCGGTGTCCTCTGACGACTGGGCAGGCATCGCATGAACTATGACATTGCAGAGGCACTCCGGAAAATGGAAGAAGAACTGATCCAGTCCATGAAACGGAACTTGCAGCGGCATCTGAAAGAGGAAGATGCCGAGGTTTTTGACTGGACACAGTGGCAGGCGGAAAAGCTGAACAGCATTGCCCGATACCGTGCCCAGAACCGGCACATCATCGGCAGTTATATCAGCACCATTCCCCAGCAGATTGAGGACATGATCCGCCAGTCCTACGAAACCGGAAAGCAGCAGGAGGAGATCCGCATTCTGAAAGCGATCCGGCAGGGCTACCTTGCCGCAGCCGGAACTGCCGGAGAGATCGGCACCGACTTTTTCACCGTCAACGAACGCAAGCTGAACGCTCTTGTGAAAGCCACACAGGGCGAGATGCACAAGGCGGTCAGCAGCATTCTCCGGTATCAGGACGACATCTACCGGCAGACCATTTTCCGGTCGGCGGCACAGTTCAACATGGGCGGCAAGTCGCTGGGGCAGGCGGTCGATGCGGCGGTACAGGACTTTCTGGCACAGGGTATACGGAATATCCGATACAAGGACGGGCGGTATGTGAACATCGCCAGCTATGCGGAAATGGCACTGCGGACGGCAAATCTGCGGGCGAATATCCAAGGAGAGGCTGCCAAGCGTGATGAGTGGGGCATCTGCACCGTGAAACTGTCCGCACACGGTTCTGCCTGTCCCAAGTGCATTCCGTGGCAGGGCAAGGTGTACTACGATGATGTGTACGGCTCCGTGCCGGTACCCAAGGACGGGAAATATCCGCTGCTCAGCACTGCCATTGCCGGCGGAGCGTTGCACCCCAACTGCAAGAACGGCGTGCATACATGGTTCGAGGGCATCAACCAGCCGCCCAGGGAAATGACACAGGAGGAGATCGACGAGGCAAACCGGCGGTACGATCTGGAACAGCAGCAGCGGTACTGCGAACGGAATGTGCGGAAGTACAAGCGGCTGAAACTGGGTGCGATCGATCCGGAGAACGCCGCCAAGTATGCCGCACAGGAACAGGCATGGCGAAAGCGGCTGAACAGCCTGGTTAAGGAAAATCCGGACGTGCTGCGAATGGATTACCGCCGGCTGAAAGTGTACGATGCACCTGCACCGCCGGCAGGAAAGCCCGCCGCTGTGCCGCCAGCACCGAAACCGAAAGCGGCTAAGGCAAAGGCACACACGGAGGGTATTTCTGCTGGACACGCTGTGGAAGTGACGCCGCCTGCAACAAAGGACAACGGCGGTACGGGAAAGACGTATCGGGCGGAGAAAATCGGCGGAAAATCGTTGACTTCTGGGGCGGATAGTGGTATAATAAAAGATATAGAAAGCAGCATTAAAGTGCAGACAAAGTATTTCAATCAGAATCTGAAATATTATAGCATCATTCCCGAACGGATTGAAAATGTTCCTAAAATAAAAATAAGCGGATTAACAGAGCAGGAAAATGATTTCCTTAGAGAATCGTGCAAAGCTTTATTAAAGTATATGCAAAGCAGTGAACTTGGCACAGAAGGCGTGATTGTACTAAACAGTGAATTCAAAGAAATTGATAGATATAAAGGAGCTTCTGGAAGTCCAAGTATTCCTTTAAAGCAATATGAACAACCACATATTGTAATTCATAATCACCCAGACGGGCTTCCTTTTAGTGAAGCGGACATTCAGCAATTTATTCGGCAAGAAAAAATGATGGGCTTGGGGGCAATTGGCAACGATGGCACTCCTTACTTTATTTATAAAACGCCAGATTATGACGTAGATTTTTTTGAGGACTATGTCAACAACATAAGAATGAATCACTTAATAGAGATGACAGCGGAGGATCATATACGATTTTCGGAGGAGGTGCTTGATAATGCAATTGAAAACGGAGTTACAGTTTTCAACGGAAAAAATAAAACGACTGATTGAACAATCCAAACTTGCCAAGCCTTATACGCAAGATGACAAAGAATATTCTATGTTGGACGGAGAATATGACCCGAAACGAATGCTGGCAACTAGTGCAACTAGAATATTAAATCGATATTTTGAAAAGCACCCAGAAGATTCAATTGAAAATTATATGAAATAAAGCATCTCTCATGAGGTGCTTTTTTCATGCCCCGACCACGGGCATAAACTGGCGGAGGGCGGAAAACAAGAACAATTCAGCCAGCGGGTACGGCGTTCTTTTATCGAAAAATCAGCATCGGGAATCCACCATCCTGGAAGGCTATTTCAAGCAGCTGGGCATGAGCGGCGAGGAACTCCAGACCGCTGTGCAGGACTTCAAGACCAAGCGTGCCACACAGGCAAAGGAAAAGGAAAAGGAAACCAGCTATCAGAACGCCCAGCAGGAGATCGTCCGGCTGAAAGCACAGGTGCTATATTGTATTGTTTCCTGATTAGAACAGTTTATTTCGAACGAATCTGAAACGTCTTCAGATATTATACCACACTCTGTTCTAAAGATCAACATATGTATTCATAGAAGCTGAATTTCCAGTATATGATAAGAAAGGGGTGATAAGTTGTATCAGCCGACATTGGATGCCATTTTAGTAGGAAATGTCATTGCAGATTTTCGAAAGCGAAAGGGCGTTTCACAAGAAGTACTGAGCGGACTGGCAGATATCGGGAGAACGCATTTAAGCGCAATTGAACGAGGGTCGCGAAAACCAACGCTTGAAACGCTGTATCGAATTGCTGTTGCACTGGATGTGAAAATGAGCGATATCGTTGCGGAGATCGAGAAACGCATCGAGTGATTGCCGCATCAGTCCAAAATAACTCATAAAACAATAAAGCAAAAAAACGTGTCATTCTGCACCGACAGAGTGACACGTTTTTTGTAAGAAATGTTCTGCTGCGTTTACCGCATTCGTCTCCGATTTGCAGTTTTTCCGCAATTCTGATCGAACGACGGGTTGCAGCAGTAGAAGTTCTTTGCGTTCAGATCGTCCTGCACCTGGCGGAGTGCCTCGCCAAACCGCTGGAAATGCACGATCTCACGCTGCCGCAGGAACTTGATGGGATCACGCACATCCGGATCCTCGCACATCCGCAGGATGTTGTCATAGGTGCTGCGTGCCTTCTGCTCTGCCGCCAGATCTTCGGTCAGATCGGTGATCGGGTCACCCTTTGACTGGAAATACGCCGCAGTAAACGGCACGCCGGCTGCGCTCTGAGGATAAACGCCCAGGGTATGATCCACAAAGTAAGCGTCAAAGCCAGCCTCCTTGATCTGCTCCGGTGTCAAGCCGTCTGTCAGCTGGTACAGGATCGCTGAAATCATTTCGACATGAGCTAACTCCTCGGTAGCCACATCAGTCAAAATTCCTTTTACCTTATCCGGCTGCGCCGTATACCGCTGGTTCATATAGCGCAGCGATGCAGCTAACTCGCCGTCTGGTCCGCCAAGCTGTGAAATAATATACTTCGCCGTCTTAGCATTCGGGGTTTTGATCTTCACCGGATACTGGAGTTTCTTTTCATAGACCCACATTTAGTTCGCCTCCTTTTCCCACGGCCACGGTCCCTGATTCCACGCCCAGGGCGCATTGCCGTCTGTCTGGAGCGGCTGGATCGGACCGTACTGGCGGATATAGGCGGACGCTGCCTTCTGCCGCATTGCCTGGTAGTTTTTCCACATCCGCAGCGCCTCCGGACAGCGTGGGTGGGTGTCCAGGTACAGCTGTAACTCGTAGAGGACGAAGTCGTATTTCCGGATCATCGCCATCAGCCGCTGTTTCTCATGCAAAAGAGCCACCTCCTCGGTAAGGATAATCCAACGCCGGGAACATTGTCCCGATGGGAAAAGCTGTGTCCGCATCATACGGCTCTTCCCACTGCTGGTACGGCACATATGCCATTCCCGGCGGTGTCTGATCCGGAAAAGGCGTCGTGGGCTGGAAGGATTCCCGTTCCGTCATCCGGCTCTCCGGCGCATCTGCCGGAACAAAATCCCGCAGAAAATTCCGCTGCATCCCAGCTATTTGCTGGATGCGTTCCAATTGGTTCTGCATTCTGCACATACTCCTCTCTGCACCGAATCTAGGCATTCCCGGTGCATTCTAATGTATGCAAAACGGCACATTTTCGTGTTTCCGGGACATTGCCCGAAAAAATTCACATCCCGCTCCTTGACTTTTCCCATTTTTATGGTATACTATCATACGGACAGTGCGAACGGTTTTTCCGGGCGGCTCCGCTCCCGTTCCCTGTCTCATGAAGAAGGGAGAATTGGATATGATACAACTCATTGCAACAGATATGGACGGAACGCTGCTGGATGATGAAAAGCGGCTTCCGCCACAACTGCCTGCACTGCTGGAGGAATTATATCGCCGTGATATTACATTTGCCGTGGCAAGCGGCAGATCTCATATGATGCTGACCAATCTGTTTGGGGAACTCGCCGAAGAGATCATTTTCATCTGCGACAACGGGGCGTGCGTCATGTATCCGCATGAGGCGCCCATGCTGCACAGCCTGCCAAAGGAAGTCATCCGCCAGACGCTGGATGCCTGTCATCAGCTGTCCACCGCCGTTCCGGTGCTGTGCGGTTTCCACCACATTTATTACCCGGAAAACAACAACGCCGCCATGCAGCGTGAGATCCAGCGGTATTATCGTGATCCCCAGGTCGTTCCCTATGATATGCTCTATGCGGTAGACGAGCCGATTTTGAAAATCGCCCTGTGCGACACCAACGGACCGACCCGTGAGGCATATCCTGCCATGCGGGATGCCCTGGGGGATAAGTACGAGCTGCTCATTTCCGGCGACTGCTGGATGGACATTATGTGCAAGGGCATCACCAAGGGCGCTGCGCTCCGGGAACTCCAGGAACGCATGGGCATTACGCCGGCGGAGACCATGGCTTTCGGGGACTATGACAACGATATCACCATGCTGCAATGCGCTGAGTTCAGCTACGCCATGGAGAATGCCTCCGACCGGGTCAAGCTCCAGGCGAGACATACCGCACCTGCCAATACCAAAAACGGCGTGGTTCGGGTGCTGTGCGAAACGCTGGGTATCCACCCGGAATCTCTCTGAACGTGCATTTTACCTGGATTTCACCGGGAATTCGAAAAAAACGCTTTACAAAACTGCAAAAATATGATATACTAGCCTTGATATCCAGACGCAAAAGGATATCAAGGCTTTTTTACAGCTTGGTCGGTTTTACGAAACCGGCTCAAATGACAGAAAGGAGTTTTGCATGGAAGCCTATATGCCGTTTCTGCTGTGGGGTGGTCTTTTTGTAGTGACCGTTCTGGTGGAATTCGCCACACAGCAGCTGGTGAGCATCTGGTTTGCAGCCGGATCGCTGGCAGCGTTTCTCGCCGTCTGCTTTGGCGCATCTCTGCCGGTGCAGGGTATCCTGTTTCTGGCGGTCTCCGTGCTGCTGCTGATCTTCACCCGTCCCATCTGCCGCAGGATCTTTTCTTTCGGCATCAAGGACACCAATAACCAGGAAATCGGACGCATCGCCGTGGTAATCCAGGAAGTTGATCCGGTGAAGAATACCGGACGTGTCCGCCTGGATGGTGTGGACTGGATCGCAGTTTCCCAGGACGGCACGATCATCCCGGAAAACACCAGCGTCCGCATTGAGGCAGTCAGCGGAACAAAGCTCACCGTGAGCCGTCTGCCGGAGACTGTCACCGCAGGCACAGCACAGTAAGCACACGCTCAGCGTACCAAAAACATTGCAACATGGATTCAAAAAGGAGAAAACATTATGGCATTTCTTGTGATTTTAGCAGTACTTGTATTTATCGTGCTGGTACTGGTTTCCCGTATCCGCATCGTTCCCCAGGCAAACGTCTACGTTGTCGAGCGTCTGGGTGCATTCTATAAAGCGTGGGGCACCGGCATCCACTTCCTGGTACCGTTTATCGACCGTGTGGCAAAACGGGTCTCCATTAAGGAACAGGTGGTTGACTTCAAGCCCCAGGCAGTTATCACCAAGGATAATGTTACCATGCAGATCGACACAGTCGTGTTCTTCCAGATCACAAACTCTGTACAGTTTGCATACGGCGTGGAGCATCCTATCGCAGCCATCGAAAATCTGACAGCCACCACGCTGCGTAACATCATCGGTGAACTGGAACTGGACGCAACGCTGACTTCCCGTGACCTCATCAACACCCGTATCACAGAGACCCTGGACCTGGCAACAGACCGCTGGGGTATCAAGGTCATCCGTGTCGAACTGAAAAACATCCTGCCGCCGGCTGAGATCCGTGATGCCATGGAAAAGCAGATGAAGGCAGAGCGTGAAAAGCGTGAAAAGATCCTGCGTGCCCAGGGTGAAAAGGAATACCAGGTTACTGTGGCACAGGGTGAAAAGGACGCCAAGATCCTGCGTGCAGAGGCTGACAAGCAGACTGCGATCTTAAAGGCGGAGGCAGACAAGGAGGCTGTGATCCTGCGAGGCGAGGCGATCAAGGAACAGAAAATGCGCATCGCTGTCGGTGAGGCACAGGCAATCGAACTGGTACAGAAGGCACTGGCAGACAGTCTGGTCAAGCTGAACGAGGCAAACCCCAGCGAGTCGGTTCTGAAGCTGAAATCTCTGGAGGCGTTCGAAAAGGCTGCGGACGGCAAGGCAACCAAGATCATCATTCCCAGCGAGATTCAGGGTCTGGCTGGTCTGGCTGCCGGTCTCAAGGGCGTTCTTTCCGATGTTGCTCCGGCTGGCGAAACGACCACCGCAGCAACCACAACAGCTGCACCGACCAAACAGTAAATTTTTCCGATTTTCCAAAAATCAGACAATACCGAAAAAGGCGGCTTTTTGCCGCCTTTTTTTGTGGAAAAAGCTGATTTTCCGGGAAAGCCGTTTCTTCGTGTCGTTCCCCTTGCAATCCTGCCGCAATTTGTTGTATAATAAGAGGTAGCGGCAAAGAAAGCGATTATTGCTTCCTTGCTGGAAAACCGCTCCGTACTACATAAAAATAAAAAAATACAGACGAACCGAGGTCTTATCATATGGTTTTTTCCCGATTGTTTTTCATCTATCTATTCTTTCCCATCTGTTTTCTCTGCTACTTTGCCACGAAGAAAACGTCCTACCGCAATGCAGTGCTAATCGTCTTTTCTCTGCTGTTCTACGCCTGCGGTGACCTTTCCTTCCTGTGGCTGGTCGTGGCGAGCGCTCTGGTGAATTTCGTCCTGGGGCGTGGCATTGAACGATTCCGGGACAAAACGCCGGCAAAGCTGCTCCTGGCGCTTGGGCTGGTTCTGAATCTGGGGACACTGGTCGGGTTCAAATACACCGGCTTTTTCATTGAAAATCTGAACCACTGGTTCTCTCTGTCCATCCCTGTTCCAGATCTGCCGCTGCCGCTTGGCATCAGCTTTTTCACGTTCCGCACGGTTTCTTATCTCATCGACTGCGCCTGGGGCAAGGTCAAGTCGGAACGGAACTTTTTCACATTCCTGCTGTACGTTTCGTTTTTCCCCATCACCATTTCCGGACCTATCGCACGATATGAGACCATGCAGGCAGACCTGCACCAGCGCCGCATTTCGGCGGACGATATCAGCATCGGTTTCGGCAGAATTGCCGTGGGACTTGCCAAAAAGATCATGCTGGCGGACCGGCTTTCTGGCATCGTAGACCAGTTCCTGGGGAACGATTTCACCTCACAGACCACCCTGGGCGTGTGGTACGGCGTTGTGCTGTATGCCCTGCAAATGTACTTTGACTTTTCCGGCTATTCGGATATGGCAATCGGTATTGCACGCATTTTCGGATTCCACCTGGACGAAAACTTCCGCCACCCGTTCCTGTGCAAGGATATCACGGAGTTCTGGCAGCGGTGGCATATTTCCCTGGGGACTTTTTTCCGGGATTATCTGCTGTATGTGCCGCTGTTCGGAAAGCGCCGGAAGATCGGCGGTCTGCTCCTGGTCTGGTTCTGCACCGGACTCTGGCACGGCGCAAGCTGGAACTACATCATCTGGGGCATTTATTACGGGCTGTTCCTCATGCTGGAAATGGGCATCGGCAAAAAGGGCATGAAGAAGATCCCGGCAGTCATCCGCCATATCTGCAACAAAATCGTTATCGTTGTGGGATTCGGCATTTTCTACTGCACCGGCGGCATCGACCAGCTGGGCGATATGCTCCTGGCGATGGCTGGACAGAACGGTACAGGCTGGTATGACACCATGCTGGTGACATCCGTACAGAACAACCTGTTCCTGCTGATCGCTGCACTACTGTGCTGTTTCCCGCTGCTGGAGCTGCCCAAAAAGTGGATGGCGAAAAATCCGGCAGTCAACCTTACGCTTTCCGTTACGGGTACGGTTCTGGCAGCCGGGCTGCTGATCGTCAGCAGTATCTTAATGGTTGACGCAACGAACACCCCGTTCCTATACACCAAGTTCTAAGAAAGGAGACGGCAGTCATGGACGAAAACAACAACAATCCGAATACCCCGAATCCGCAGAACGACTTCGATCTGGACGCTGCGCTGGAAGAAAAATTCCAGCAGGTGCAGCAGGATCTGGACCGTCTCCGGGCAATGAATGCCAACGCCGATGCACAGCAGGCAGCGGAAAGTGCCGATGTGCCGCCGGAAGAGTCTACAGAGGAAACGACAACTCCGGAAGAGCCTTTGCCGGAGACAGAACCAGCGGAAGAACCGCCTGCTGCGGATTCTGCACCGACGGAAGATGCGCCGCAGTTTGAGATTGCCGAAGAGGCGTTATCGGAAACTGCACCAGCGGCAAATACGCCGGAGGACAAAGAATCCGCCAGAGAGCGGAAGGCTCGCTATAAACTGAAACGACAGATTTTGATTACCAATCGGGTGGGCGCAGTCGTCCGAATCTTTGCCATTGGTTCCATCATTTTCGGCGGCTCCATCTTTCTGCTGGTGGGCAATCGCCCCACAGAATCCGCCGAAGAAAACCGCAAGCTTGCCACACCGCCGTCCTTTTCCATGGACGCACTGGAAAGCGGCGATTACATCGCAGACTGGATGCACTACTACGAGGACACCGTTCCCGGTCGCAGCAACTTCAAGCATATGATAAGCAAACTGGAAAGCTACCAGGGCTTGCAGGGTGAAGACAAGGTGCAGTTCTACGGCAACATTGCGCCGGTCAAGAAAGACACGGAGAGCGAGAAGAAAGACAATGTCACCACCACTGCACCGGTTGCCAGCGGAAACAGCGCCGGTGTGACCACAACGGTCACTACTGTCACCACTGAGCCGGAGGCAGACCCTGTTGAGATCGGAGACGGTATTGTTTTGGTGGACAAGCGTGCCATCAGCATCTACGGCGGCAGCTTTTCCCGTGGAGAAAAATACGCCGCAACACTGAACGAATACAAGAAACAGCTGGGCGATAAGGTGAACGTCTATTCCCTGGTCGCACCTACGGCAGTTTCCTTTTATCTGCCGGACTCCTATTCCGGTTATACCGGCAGCGAGCCGGACAACATCGACCACATTGACGAGAACCTGCAAAACGTCAAAGCTGTGGACGCATATGCGGCACTGGCGGCGCATACCGACGAGGACATCTACGCACGCACCGACCACCACTGGCTGCCCCTGGGCGCTTACTATGCGGCAGAGGCGTTTGCCAAGACAGCCGGCGTAAACTTTGCGCCGCTGTCCAGTTACACCAAGACCACACTTTCCGGCTATCTGGGCAGTATGTACACCTTTACCAAGAGCGTCGTATTGCAGGAGAACCCGGAAGATTTCACCTACTATACGCCGCACAACCAGTACACCACCCAGTATTACGATACCAATTTCACCAACGAACGGGACGGCAAGCTGCTGATCTCCCTGGACAATGTAGAACCGGTCAGCTGGTATCTGGTATTCATGGGCGGCGACGAAAAGATCACACACGTCAAGACCGATGTCACCAACAAGCGGACGCTTGTCATCGTGAAAGACAGTTACGGCAATGCGCTTGTGCCGTATCTGACGCAGTCCTTCTCGGACATCTACGTCATTGATATGCGCTATTTCGATCTGAATGCCGTTTCCTTTATGCAGCAGGTCGGCGCAACGGATGTTTTGTTCGCCATGAACACATTCAGCGCCACCGGCGGCAACAGCGAATGTCTGGAAACCATCCGGACGCAGTAAAGAGGTCTCACAATGAAAGAACTGGAATATCCCTTTGACAGCAGCTTTCTGCTGAAAAAACGACGCAAACTGAAAAAAGACCTCCTGGCAGACGGCAGCCAGCGCATGGAAAAGCGCATTGCCGTGCTGGGCGGCTCAACAACAAACGATATCATCTCCATGCTGGAACTGTTCCTGCTGAACTGCGGCATTCAGCCTGCCTTTTATCAGTCGGAATATGCACAGTACTGGCAGGATGCCATGTTTGACAATCCGGAACTGGAATCGTTCCAGCCAGACCTGATCTTCATTCACACCACCAGCCGCAATATCACCGAGGCACCGCTGCCCCTTTCTGCATCGGAGCAGGAGGTCCGGGATGCACTGGAGCGCCAGTTCAGCCACTTCAGCCAGATGTGGGAACGTCTGCACGAAGTCTATCACTGTCCCATTATCCAGAACAACTTTGAACTGCCGTCCACCCGGCTCATGGGAAACCGGGATGCCTGGGACTGTCACGGCATGGTCTGGTTTATCCAGGAACTGAACCGCAAATTCGGACAGTATGCCGCATCCCATTCCGACTTTTATCTCCATGACCTGCACTATCTGGCGGCAAGCTATGGGCTGGATGCCTGGCACGACGATTCCTACTGGTATCTGTACAAGTATGCCATGACTCTGGACGCTGTCCCGGAATTCGCCTACAGTCTGATCCGGATCATCCGCTCTATCTACGGCAAGAACAAAAAAGTCCTGGCGCTGGATCTGGACAACACGCTCTGGGGCGGTGTCATCGGCGATGACGGACAAGAGGGCATTGCCATCGGACAGGAGACTGCCGAGGCAGAGGCATACACAGAGGTGCAGGAGTACTGCAAGGCACAGAAACAGCTGGGCGTGCTGCTGACCGTATGCTCCAAAAATGAGCCGGAAAACGCCAAGCTGGGGCTGTCCCATCCGGACTCTGTGCTGCATGAGGAGGATTTTGTCACCATCTGTGCCAACTGGGAACCGAAAGACCAGAACCTGCTGCACACCGCAGAAACCCTTTCGCTGCTGCCGGAAAGCTTTGTCTTTGTGGATGACAACCCGGCAGAACGGGACATTGTCTCCGCACAGATCCCCGGCATCGCCGTTCCGGCATTCGACAGTCCCACGGACTGCATCCGTGTCCTGGATCATGCCGGCTATTTTGAAACGACGACTTTTTCGGCGGCGGATGCCAACCGCAGTGAGATGTACCGTGCCAACGCACAGCGTGCGCAGATGCAGCAGACTTACGCCAACTACACCGACTATCTGCTGGGGCTGGATATGCACGCCGAGATCCGGGACTTCGACCCGGTGGCACTTCCCCGTATCGTCCAGCTGACCAATAAGAGCAACCAGTTCAATCTGACCACACGGCGCTATACCCAGAGCGAGATGGAACAGATCGCCGCAGACGACAAGCATATCCGACTTTACGGACGGCTGCGGGATAAATTCGGTGACAATGGCATTGTTTCCGTGGTGATCGGTGAAATCTCGGGAGACACGCTGCACATTGAGCTTTGGCTCATGAGCTGCCGTGTGTTGAAACGGGACATGGAACTGGCGATGCTGGACACGCTGGTGGCGGCGTGCCGGGAGCGAAACATCTGCAGCATCTGCGGCTACTACTACCAGACGGCAAAAAACGGCATGGTTCGGGATCTGTTCGGCAAGTTTGGCTTCACCAAAACGGAACAGTTCGAAAACGGCGACAGCACCTGGCATTTGGATGTTGCCGGGTACAGCAATCAGAACCATGTGATCCAAGTAAATGAAAAGGAGCATCAGAAGGCATGACACACGAGGCAATTTTAGAGAAACTGAACGAGATCTTCCAGGATATTTTCGACGATGATTCTCTGGTAATCACAGAGACGACTACCGCCAACGACGTAGAAGACTGGGACAGCATTGAGCATATCAATCTGATCGACGCCGTAGAAAAGGAATTCGGAATGAAGTTCAAGATGCAGGAAGTTTCCGGTATGAAAAACGTAGGCGAAATGGTGCAGATCATTGCAGAGCGCTGTGCTGAACCCAAGCCGAAAAAGCGGGGATTGTTCCGGCGGTAAAAAGCAATTGTCAGAACTTGTCTTTACAAGAAATATATGTGGATTTTCGAGCATAATTTTATTGCAGACAAGAAAAAAATACGCAGGCGGGCTGTCGGTCGCAATTTATCTTAGTGCAACACTCCTTTGTTCTCAAACAGAATCCTGCCTCGAGCGCAGTCGCCCGGCAAGTATTTTTTACGCAGTATGCAGCAAAATTTGCCGAAAAGACACGTGTACATGCTTGTGAAGACAAGTTCTCATCAAAAAAAGAACCGTCATGCCTTTTTGTCAGAAGGTATGACGGTTCTTTTTGTATTTCAATAAATGCTCACTTCGATGCCATCTCCGCCAGAGTCCGCACCATTTCCAGATCGTCCTGGGTCACACGCATATTGGTGCAGAGTTCTTTTCCCTCTGCCGTAGTCAAACTGATCTCGATCACACTGCCCTCGTTGATCGCACGGGACGCTGCCGAGAAGAACATCGGCACTTTCGGGTGGTTCTGCCGGAACTTTGTCAGCAGTGATTTCATCTGCATCAGCATTTTCGGATTCATCATATCTAAGTCGCTCCTTTTGTCTGTATCATTTCTTGTGCAGCGGACACGCCTCGGAAACATGAGGGAACGGCACTGTCCGGAACTGCATCCGGCTGCCGTCCAGCACCAGCAGCTTTCCGGTGAGCAGTGTGTCGCTGCCCAGCAGAAAGCGAATCGCCTCTGCCGCCTGTATCGTGCCGATGATGCCGGCAGTAACACCGATCACCGGAATCGGCGCCGGCGCATCCCCTTCCGGAATGTCCCCGAAAATACAGCGGTAACACGGACCTTTTCCCGGCACATAAGTCATGACCTGACCGGAAAAGCCGGTAATGCCGCCGTGTACAAAGGGCTTTCCGGCAGCCACGCACACATCGTTTATCATAAACTTATTTTTCAGCTGGTCTGCTGCGTCGATCACCATATCGTATTCCTGCACCAGTTTTTCCAGCGCAGGCACATCCAAAAAGCAGGGATACGCTTTCACATCCACGTGGGAATTCAGCCCGTGGAGCGTCTGTGCGGCGGAATCCGCCTTATTCTGTCCCAGACGAGACTCCTGGTGCAGGATCTGCCGCTGTAAGTTGGACGGTTCCACCCTGTCTCCGTCGGCAATGCCAATTGTCCCCACGCCGGCTGCCGCCAGATAATAGGCTGCCGGACTGCCCAGACCGCCTGCGCCGATCACAAGGACACGGCTGTTTTTCAGACGTTCCTGTCCCGTTTCGCCGATCTCCGGCATCATGATCTGCCGGGTGTAGCGTTCCTGTTCCTGCGGTGTCAGCATAGCAATTCCTTTCCCATCAAAAATGTGCCTGCAAACCGGTCAGATCTTTGATGACCTCTCCGGCTAAGATCAGCCCGGCCACGGACGGCACAAACGCACAGCTCCCCGGCACAGGCTTTCCCTGCTCTGTCTTTTCCAGTCGCTGCAGCACAGCCGGCAATTCCTTGGAATAGACCACTTTCAGTCTGGGAATACCACGCTTTTTCAGCTCACGCCGCATGACACGTGCCAGCGGACAAACCGATGTCTGCATAATATCTGCCACTTCAAACGCCGTCGGGTCCAGCTTGTTTCCTGCACCCATCGCACTGATGATCGGCGTGCCGCTGGCATATGCCTGTTCCGCCAGCCCCAGTTTTCCGGAAACAGTGTCGATGGCATCGATCACATAATCGTACTGGGAAAAGTCAAACTCCCCGGCAGTCTCCGGCAAATAGAACTTCTGATGCTTTGTCACCCGGCAGTCCGGATTCAGCAGGCGGATCCGTTCCTCTGCGGCATCCACTTTGGGCATCCCGATGGTGGCACGGGTGGCGATGATCTGACGGTTCAGATTGGATTCGCAGACCGTATCATCATCCACCAGATCCAGTGCGCCCACACCGCTCCGTGCCAGCGCCTCAACAGCATAGCCGCCAACGCCGCCGACACCAAACACTGCTACACGGGCTTTCGCCAGCCGTTCCATGGCATCTGCGCCAAAAAGTAATTCTGTTCTGGAAAACGCATTCATATATGTACATCCTGATATTTTAATAAAACTTGTGTCACTTCTTCCTTGTGTGCCAGGAATGTCCCCACGATCTTCGGGTCAAAGTGACTTCCGCTGGACTCTTCCAGAATCCGGAACGCTTTCTCTACGGGGAACGCATCCTTATAGACACGCTTGCTGGTCAGTGCATCGAACACATCCACTACAGCCATGATTCTGGCGCAGAGCGGGATATCCTCTCCGGAAAGATGGTAGGGATAGCCTGTGCCGTTCCACTTCTCGTGGTGATACAGCGCCATTTCCCGTGCCACTTTCAGATAGGAGTCACTTTCAATGTCTGTAAGTGTCTTTTCGATGATCTCGCCGCCAGATTCTGCGTGTGTCTTAATGACTTCGAACTCCTCCGGTGTCAGCTTGCCCGGCTTATTCAGCACCACATCTGAGATCTTGATCTTGCCGATGTCGTGGAGCGGCGCCGCCTTATACATCCGTTCCTGCATCTCCGGTGTCAGAATATTGGCATACTCCGGCATCTCCGCCAGATACTTCACCAGAATGCGCAGGTACTCGCTGGTGCGCTTGACGTGCTGTCCCGTGAAATCATCTCTGGACTCCACCATATCCGCAAAGCTGATGATGATTTTGTTCTGAATTTCTTTCAGCCGCTGGTTGGAACTGCGCAGGAATTCCTGCTGTACAAACATCCCCACACAGCTGTCGAACGTCAGCACAAACTGCTGCATCCGCTGTACCGCATAATTGAACGGATTTGCGAACACTGCCAGATAGCCGTAGATCATCTGCTGATTGTGGATCGAATAGAAAACCACCGGATCCGGCTTCTCGATGAGGCGGCTCCAATCCGGGATCAGCGACTTTTTCGCAATATACGCCGTCTCCGTGGTCTGTTCCCCGTAGAAAAACCGATGCGACAGTACAACGTCCGTGAACGGCTGTTCCTCATAGGTATGCTCCGGCGGGTTGTCGTCCTCGAAATCCGAGTTCATGCAGAGGTAGCTGTCCGAACGGATATAGTACCGCAGGATCTCATGAATTTTCGCCGAATCGTGTTCAAAAGTCAGCTTGGTCAGCATATTTTTCATAGAGCGGTCGTACTGTTCGCTGTCGTTCATCCGGGAATAGATGGCATTGACCGCACGGCTGACCGACTCCATGGTGCATTTCCGGCAGCCGCAGGACTGCGAAACATCCAGTGTATACGGAAAGATATACTCCTGTTTCATGGGCGTGTCAGACAGCGAACGCTCCAGCAATTCCGCCATATATGCACCCAGCTGTTTCATATCTCTGCGGCAGGTCGTCAGCCGTGGGAAGTTATACTGTTCCTGGATAATGCCGTCAAATCCCGTCACGATCACATCGTCCGGCACGCTGTAGCCATGGTCTGACAGCACCTCACAAACAGCAATCGCCATGGAATCGTTGATGCAGACGATCGCCTCCGGAAGTCCCTCCGGCTCAGCCAGAAAGCGCTCCATCAGCGCCTTTGTTGGGAACGCATAAAAATCGCCGTAGCCAAACCATTTTTCATCAAATGCAATGCCGTGTTCCTTCAGCACATCCCGGAAGATCATCTCCCGTGTCTCCGATGCCGGATTGCCCCGGAATCCGGCAATGCAGGCAAACTTCGTCACATGGTGATGTTCGATCAGATGGGTCACCAATTCACGGAACGCATCCAGTTCATCAAAGGTGATGCGAATGCCGCTGGAATACCGCTCTGTCGGTTCTACCAGGAACACCGGTACCTGATGCTGCGATGCCGCCGCCAGAATATCCTCCACGATGGCACGGCATTTCAGACACTGCGTGTACACTACAACGGCATCAATTACAGAAAAATCCATGAGCTGAAAGACGCTCGCCTCGCCCCGGTCAAACGGTGTATCCCGGAAAAGATCTGTTGCCGTGTTGTAAATGAGACAGCGCCAGTTCTTTTCCAGAAGAGATTGATACATGGGATAGATCATGCTCTGCGTATTTTCATTTTGTATTTCTGACACACAAAGTGCAGCCACCTTGCATCCGTTTATCATTGTTGTTTCCTCCGCTAACTCAGCAGAAACTGACTGCAGCCGAATGCTGCATTTTTTCATTCTTCTGTCTTGGAATAATCCCCGGCATCACGCCGGTTTTCCCTATCTCTTTCATTTTATCATATTCCCCGGACACTGTCAATCTGAATTCAGAAACAATCGCAGACCTGCCTGCTTTATTTACAAATGCGCAAAAAAGCACTGCATTTTCTGCAGTGCTTTTCAAATATTTTCCATGTGTTCTGCCGCATAAAGCAAACATCAGATTGTGCATTCCAGGAGCAGTTCCGCCAGAGTTTCCGGCGTATCTGTGACCCATTCTGCGCCGTACTGTTCCAGCTCGCCCGGCGCAGCGTAGCCATACCGGACACCGATGCACGGCACGCCGCATTCCTTTGCCCCCAGCACATCATGTTTCCGGTCGCCAATCATCACCGTGTGGGACGGCTGCTGTTCCGGCAGCCCCAGGCGGCGCAGCGCCAGACGCATAACATCCGCCTTTGTCTCGCCCTCTTTGTGAATGTCACTGCCGGCAATTACAGTAAAGTACTTCGTCAGTGCAAAGTGTTCCATGATCTGCCGGGTGTACACCTCCGGCTTTGAGGTGGCGACCGCCAGCACATAGCCGTGTGCCGTCAGCCGTTCCAGCAGCTGCGGTATTCCGGGATAGACGCTGTTCTCGAACATTCCGATCTTGGAAAAGCGCTCCCGATACTGCGCCACCGCATACGCCGCACGCTCCGGGGACATTCCACAGAACTGCTGAAAGGAATCCAGCAGCGGCGGGCCGATAAACGGGCGCAGCTTGTCCGTGTCCGGTTCCGGCGTGCCGCATTGTTCCAGGGCGTACTGCACACAGCGCAGAATGCCCGGCGCAGAATCGGTCAGCGTTCCGTCCAGGTCGAACAGCAGCCAGTGCAGGTCTTTGGGCAGGTCTCTCATGCTCAGCCTCCCAATGCGATCATGCGGTCGATACAGCAGCGGGCCTTGGTGATCGTCTTGGCATCCAGCTGGATCTCCGCACCCTCACCGTCTTTCAGAATATGATAAATGTCCATCAGCGTGGTGGACTTCATATTCTCGCAGATCAGTTTCTTTGCCAGCGGATAGAACCGCTTTTCCGGGCAGGCATTCTGGAGTGTCTCCGCAATGCTGATCTCTGTGCCGATGATAAATTCCTTTGCATCCGACTCCATGGCATAGTTGACGATGCCGGAAGTGGAACCGATATAATCCGCCTGCTCACAGACTGCCGGACGGCACTCCGGATGCACCAGCAGCAGCGCATCCGGGTGCGCCTCCTTGGCAATACGGACATCCTTCGCCGATACAGATGCGTGGATGGGGCAGCCGCCCTGGAGCAGTTTCAGCTTTTTGTCCGGGAGCTGCTGCTGTACATAAGCGCCCAGGTTGCAGTCCGGGATAAACAGGATCTTGTCATTGCTCAGCTGAGAGACGATCTTCACCGCCGAAGAGGAGGTCACACAGACATCGCAGATGGTTTTCAGCTCTGCGGTGGTATTGATGTATGCGACCACGGTATGATCCGGATACTGCATCTTCACCGCACGGATCATCTCCTTGTCCATCTGCTCCGCCATAGGACAGCCGGCAGTGGGGTTCGAAAGATATACGTTCTTTTCCGGAGAAAGGATCTTTACGGTCTCTGCCATAAAGCGCACGCCGCACATCAGCACATTCTTCTGCGGCGTATTCTTTGCCTTTACACTCAGCGCATAGGAATCCCCCGTAAAATCAGCAATTTCCAGAATATCACTGGTCTGATAACTATGTGCCAGGATACAGAAATCACGTTCTTTTTTCAGCCGCAGGATCTCCTCTTGAATCTCACGTATTTTCATGATCTTAATTCCTTTCCGGCCGGAAATGCCGCTCCAGCCGTTTGATATGCTCCGAAAAACCAGGTTTTTCCGGGAAAAGTCAGAATGCTATAAAAAATAGATACACTTATTCTAGTATAGCACAGCGTGGTTTGTTTGTCAAGATTTTCACAAAGTATTTACATACTGAAACGCTATGCTTTTGTGCCGTCTGCACATTCTGAAAAAATCCGTTTTTGCATCAAACAGAATCCACATTTTTTATTCATGAAATTTGTGCAATTCGAATACTTCACAAGGCGAAAAAAATATGGTATAATAGAACATATCATAAATTGTGCATTTCTTACAGTTTCGGAATTTACTGCAAGATACTCAACTGGTATTTTTTCACAAATTGCAAAACAGAAAGAAGGTCCACACGATGACAAACACACCCCGCATCATCGGCGTATGTCTCTCTATGCTGCCGGAGGAATACCGCCTGCAATGCGTCCGTGCCTTGAATAAATATGCCGTGCAGCAGGGCTATCGCCTTTTCATTTTCCATTCCAAGACAGACTTCTATCTTCCGCTCACACCGACGGATGACGGTGAGATGTCCATTTTCCAGATGATCCAATATCATATGCTGGATGCCATGATCGTCCTCCCGGACACCATCAAACGGGACAGCGTGCTGCAAAGCATCATCGACAGCTGCCGCAGCCACAATGTCCCCGTTATCTCAATTGATAAGTTTCTGGAAGGCTGTGTCAACTTCCGGTTCGACTATTCTAACTCTTTTGAAACGCTCTGTCAGCACGTTGTGCAGAAGCACCATGCCAAGCGGCTCTTTATGATGGCTGGTGTGAGAGACAACACCTTTTCTGACGAGCGCATCCACGCCTTTGAAAAGGTCATGGCGGAAAACAACATTACGCCGGACAACTACCGCATCGGCTACGGCGACTTCTGGGAAAAGCCGACGAGAGAAACCCTGGAACAATGGTTCATCGAGGAACAGTGTGCCATTCCGGACGCCATCATCTGCGCCAATGACACCATGGCGATCGTTTGCAGCCAGTTCCTGCAAAATCACGGATATCGTATCCCGGAGGACTGCATCGTCACCGGATTCGACGGCATCTCTGAGGCAAACTATCATGTACCACACATCACCACCTGCACCCAGGACTACGACACCATGGGCAAAGAGGTCATCGCGGCTGCCATTCGTCTGCACCAGGGACTGCCGGTCGAGCCGACACGCATCATAGACTTCCATATCCTCTACTCCCAGTCCTGCGGCTGTGAAAAGCCTGCACCGCTGAACATCAACAACGCCATGCAGGATATCGCAGACCAGCTCAAGCGTGCCAACGAGCGCCAGGAACTGACCTGCCAGGTACAGTCCGCTGTCACCAGCATGACTTCTCTTGCAGAACTGCCGGAGATCATCCAGGACAAGTTTATCTTCGAGAGCATGGTGTTCGCACTGAACGACGATATCTTCCGTGCGCCGGATTTTGGCGAGCGCCACCGAAACGGCGAGCCGTTCAGTGAACAGGTCAACGTTATGTATCAGCGCTACTTCTGGGCGCCCCAGGATGCCTGTGTGATATCTCTGGAACAGCTGATCCCCGATCTGTCCACCATGCTCCGGCGGGAAGATCCGGTCATCTTCTGCCCCCTGCACTTTCTGGATCTGGTAATGGGCTACTGTGCATTCCAGACGGATATTTCTCATGATTCCTACGAAAAGATCAACAGTTTCATGAACGCCATGAATTCGTCTCTGGGCATCTTCCACTCCCAGGTGCACACCAAATCCATCAATATGCAGCTGAAAAGCGCAAACAGCGAACTGGAAAAGCTCTACGTCCACGACCACATGACAGGGCTTTTGAACCGGCGTGGTTTCTATCGCCAGTTCCACCAGCAGCTGAAAGAGAGCAGCGGAAAAAATATGAGCATTGTTATCATTTCTGCGGATCTGGACGGACTGAAGCATATCAACGATACCTTCGGGCATACCGAGGGAGACAACGCCATTACGACCGTGGGAAAAGCGCTGGTCTCTAGTGCGATACAAGGTGAAGTCTGTTCCCGGTTCGGCGGCGATGAATTTACCGTTGCCGGCGTAATTGCCGACTCGGACAGCTGCTATTTCGACAGTTTCCGATTCCGGTTCCGGGAATACCTACACCGCTACAACAGCATTTCTCACAAGCCGTACCAGGTAGAATCCAGCATCGGTTTCTGCATCCAGCCTATGGACAAGAACGTTGACCTGGATCAAATGATAAAGGTCGCAGACGACCGAATGTACGAAGACAAAATCCAGCGCCGAAAGGCACGAAAATAAAGGTGGTGACACCATGAGAAACAGCAATAGCGCATCCATTGCGCTCTTATACCAGAACCGCACGGAACTGGAACAGTTCATCCAGGAATACTGCCTTCCTGCACGCCAGGAGGACAGTTCGTGGCTGGTCATGATCCACACCGGCTGCCACACGCCGGAAGGTGCTGTTGCAATTGCCAAGCACGTATCCGAACTTTTGCCGGATGCAAAAATTCTCGGCACAAGTGCATCTGCGGTCATCTATCACGGCAGTATATACGAGGACGGCTGTCTGCTGATCTTCACCCGGCTGCTCCATACACAAGTAAAGGTACAGCCCCTTTCCTTTGCCGACAAGATGCCCGGAGCGCTGGCAGAAGAGACTGCCGGACTGCTCACGCCGGACAGCAAGGCGATGTTTGCATTCTTCACCGATCAGTATATGCAGATGCAGCCCTATCTCGACTGTCTGGAAGAGACCGGCGCAGATATTCCGGCTGCCGGCGGCATGATTACCAACAACTTATACGGCACATTTGCCTTTGACGAAAACGGCATTTATCACAACACGGCTCTGCTGGCGATTTTGAACAACAAGCAGCTCCGCACCTGGAGCGGCGCTGTCACCGGGCTGGAGACATTCGGCGGCACACACCGCATTACCAAGTCCAATCACGATTACATTGCAGAGATCGAGCAGCAGCCGGCTGTACAGTGGTTCCAGAAGATGCTCCGGGAACTGCGCCATGCCAAAGACGACGGGCTGAGTGAAGATCTGCTGCTCCACTTTCCGCTCCGGCTGCAAAAGCCGGGCAATCCGGGACAGTTCATCCATTACTGCGAACCACGTGACCGCATCGAGACCTATTCCAACTGGCTGCCTCCGGGGACGGAATTCCAAATGGCATACCTCAGCCCCATGACCGCAGCAGCGGAACTCCAGAAACAATGCAGCGAGCTGGAAACCACGCCCTGTGAAGTGATATTTACTTACCCCGGAACACTTCACCGCATTGCCATGCAAAACTGCACGGAATGGGAACTGCGTGTCTTTCGCAGCTGCCGCATCTGCGGCGCATTCCTCTACGGAGAGATCAGCAGAGCGGCACAGCACAACCAGGTATATGTGGGTGCGAACACGCTGTTCGGACTCTCCGCATCCAACCACGCATATCTTCCCATTGACTGGACTGCCCTGGAGGATCTGCAAACGCTGGATGCAGACTGGCACAACATCAATCAATATCTGGAACATATGCGTCAGAAAGCAGATCTGCCCTCGATCGCAAAGCAGATTCAGTTGCAGGAGGCACTTCTGCAAAGCAATATGTTCTTCGACAAAGAAATGGAGCTGGATAATCTCGTGAAATTCAAATTTGATGACCGAAAACAGCGGTTCGACAAAATCTGTATGATTTCCATTGAAAAGGGAATTCTGATTTCCGGCCGCCGTGGTACAAAAGTTTGGAATCAGCTGATGCGGGAAAACATTCAACAGATGATCCGCACTCTGCACGATACGGAACTGTCTTTTTACTTCAACGACACCTGGTCTTTCTTCTTTGCCGCCGGACCGGATTATCCGGACGACAAGTTCCTGGCGCAGGCAGAGCTGGCATTCCACGAATGCGGCTATTACTTCTGCAAGGAGTTGAATATCACAGCCGTCAACATCTTCCATGTGGTCATCGGCGAAACCAACCTGCTGGAAAAGGTACAGCTTTGTATGTCCGCCGTGGCTGACCACAACGCACGTTTTTTCCTGTACAACAAGGACAACGCCGAGACCATGAAACAGATGGACGAAAAGCTGCGCATGACCAACATCATCAGCGATGCCATTCTCTATGACCGTATCGTCCCCTACTTCCAGCCCATCCGGGACAACCGCACCCAGGAGATCACCAAGTATGAGGCGCTCATGCGGCTGTCGGACAAGGATCATAATATCTATGCGCCGGGACAGTTCCTGGAAATCGCCAAGGACTATCACCTGTATTTGCAGCTGTCCCAGCTGATGATACAAAAGGTGCTGGAACTGTTCCGGGATCGAAAGGAAACCGTTTTCCTCAACCTCTCCGCCTACGATATCAGTTCCTCTGCAAGCCGTTCCCTGCTGTACGACCTGCTCAGCGATCTGCCGCCCGGGGCGTGTGAGCGAATCACCTTTGAGATTCTGGAATCGGAAAAGATCCGGGATTTCAATGAAATGGTAGACTTCCTGAACGAGATCCGCAAGTTCGGCGTCAAGATCGCCATTGACGATTTCGGCGCAGGATTCTCCAACTTCACTGCAATCCTGCAAATCAATCCGGACTTCATCAAGATCGACGGCGACCTTATCATCAACTGCGATAAGGACCCGATGAAACAGCTTTGCCTACAGGCGATCTCCGATATCGCCAAAGGCATTAACGCCGAACTGATTGCCGAACACGTAGAGAACAGCGGCGAACAGCAGACGGTGGAATCCACCAACATCCAGTACACCCAGGGCTATTATTTTTCCAAGCCCCTGCCCTATCAGAATCTGGAACAGAAAAAGGAATAAGGCAAACTTTATAGAAACGAAAACTGGCTGCTGCACCTTTATATGGTGCGGCAGCCAGTTGGTTTATCTCCGGTTCCAACGATCAATATCTTGTTTTAGGTCTCTCCACTTCTCATATTCAAATCTTCTCTGCGCATCCCGGTTGGATTGATTGATAGAATCCCGGATTCCTTCCAGTGCCTCTTTTTGCTCCTGCCTTTCTCTTCTTGCTCTTCTGTTTTCTTCCTCTTGTTGCTGACGTGCCAGTTCTCTTATACATTCATCTGCAAATTCATCATTGCAAATACTATACGCCTCCATAAGACTTTTACCACTCATCATGTATTGTGCTATCTTTCCGGCAGAAAATCGTTTTTCCTCTACGACATCGTGTACAATAAAGGAATAGCCTGCATCTTTCAAAGCCTCGATCAATGGGTTCAATTTATTCCCAATTAACTGCATTTGTTCCTTTGCATTCTGTAGTTTTTCATCTGTCTTTCCATTTAATAAGGCTTTTGCAGATTGGGATTCATTCGGATGTGCATTCATATATTGATTTAACTCTTTTTCATACTTACATTTTCTGGTAAACAAGTCCCCAATCAAATTAAGAAATGAGACACATCCCATAATAAAAGCAAAGAAAACAATTACTCCCCCTAACAATCCAACAGAAAAAACAAAAACCAAGATGTAGATTATTAAGGCACACGCAACTAAAAATAAAGCAGACTTCAATGTCTCATTTGATTTCTTTTTCCTTTCTCCCGGAAGTTTCAAAAGTCTCTGGTAAATATCCTGTGTAAGAGAAACATACTGCTGAAACGGTTCGATTTGTTTTAATAATTCGTCCATCCAGCGTAACTCACTCTCCCTAAATTCTCTAGGCTTAGATGACTTGTATACATAAGACATAACACCGCTCCTCTTTTTTCTTGTTCCTTTTAATGATATCCAATATCATGCGAAAGGAATTTCCTTTTTTTGTACCTATCAGATACGTCTATGATTTCATTCTATCAAAAAAAAAAAAAAACAGTGAACATCTATAGATTGTTTTGTAAATATCGAAAAGTGGTGTGCAATAACCCAAATTGCACACCACTTTTGTTGCCTTATTTTAATTTTTTCGTTTAATCATCACTATCCAGTTTCAGCACGCTCATAAACGCCTCTTGCGGCACTTCTACCGAACCGAGCTGGCGCATCCGCTTTTTGCCCTCTTTCTGCTTTTCCAGCAGCTTTTTCTTACGGGTGATGTCACCGCCGTAGCACTTCGCCAGAACGTCCTTGCGCATTGCCTTGATGGTCTCTCTGGCAATGACCTTGCCGCCGATGGCAGCCTGTACCGGCACCTCGAACAGCTGCCGTGGGATGTTCTCCTTCAGCTTTTCCACGATCTTTCTGGCACGCTCATACGCCTTGTCGGTATGGATGATAAACGACAGCGCATCGACGATCTCGCCGTTCAGCAGTACATCCAGCTTTACCAGCTTGGATTCCATGTAGTCGCTCAGCTCATAGTCGAAGGACGCATAGCCACGGGTACGGGACTTCAGCACGTCGAAGAAATCATAAACGATCTCATTCAGCGGCAGTACATAGTGGAGCGATACACGGGTATCGTCCAGGTACTGCATATTCACAAACACGCCACGGCGGTTCTGACAGAGTTCCATAACATTTCCCACGAAGTCTGCCGGTGTCAGAATTTCCGCCTTGACCATCGGCTCTTCCGCCTTGGCAATTACTGCCGGGTCGGGATAATTGGTGGGGTTGTCGATATACTGCACCTCGCCGTTTGTCAGTGTGACACGGTAGATAACCGACGGCGCTGTGGTAATCAGATCCAGGTTGTACTCCCGTTCCAGACGCTCCTGGATGATCTCCATGTGGAGCAGTCCCAGGAATCCGCAGCGGAAACCAAAGCCCAGCGCAATGGAGGTCTCCGGTTCAAAGGTAAGGGACGCATCGTTCAGCTGCAATTTTTCCAGCGCATCCCGGAGATCACCGTACTTTGCGCCGTCTGCCGGATAGATACCGGAGAATACCATAGGGTTGACCTTGCGGTAACCCGGCAGCGGCTCTGCACAGGGACGGTCAGCGTGTGTAACCGTATCGCCCACACGGGTGTCTCCGATGCTCTTGATGGATGCGGAAAGATAGCCGACTTCGCCGGCACGCAGCACGCCCTCATTCACCAGCGTGTTGGTGGTCATATAGCCAGCCTCCACGATGGTAAATTCCGAGCCGGTCGCCATCAGCTTAATGGTATCGCCGACCTTTACCGTACCCTGTTTTACCCGGATATAGATGACAACGCCCTTGTATGCGTCATAGTAGCTGTCGAAGATCAGCGCCTGGAGCGGTGCATCCGGGTCGCCCTTTGGTGCAGGGATGTCCGTCACGATCTTCTCCATGACCGACTCAATGTTGATGCCTGCCTTTGCAGAGATACGGGGTGCATCCTCTGCCGGAATGCCGATCACATTTTCGATCTCCTCGCAGACACGGTCCGGGTCAGCCGCCGGCAGGTCGATCTTGTTGACTACCGGCACGACCTCCAGGTCATGCTCAATGGCAAGGTATGTATTTGCCAGCGTCTGCGCCTCGATTCCCTGGGAGGCGTCTACCACCAGAATCGCACCCTCACAGGCAGCAAGGCTGCGGGAGACCTCATAGTTAAAGTCAACGTGTCCCGGCGTGTCGATCAGATTGAACACATAGGTCTCGCCGTCCTTGGCACGATAATTCAGCCGAACTGCACGAGCCTTAATGGTGATGCCACGTTCCCGTTCAATATCCATATTGTCCAGGATCTGGTCTTCCATATCACGCTTGGCAACCGTATAGGTCTGTTCCAGGATACGGTCAGCCAGAGTTGATTTTCCGTGGTCAATATGAGCGATAATACAAAAATTGCGGATATGTTCCATCATATTGTTCTCTCTTCCTCCCAGAGTTTCATTCGAATCAAATTATGCCATGTTATATTATAATGTTTTTTCAAAAGATTGTCAAGAGCAGTGTTGTCTTATCTCTGTTATTCCTTTACCAGTCCATGCAGGAAATCTGCCTCTGCCTGGTTGCAGCGCTTGCCGTTTTCGCTGTACAGGTTCAGATGGAACACGTGGCTGTCCGACGGAACACCCTCGCCGTATTCCGCATAGACAAACGGCACGCCCAGCGTTTCCAGCTTTTTCTTCATTGGCGCTGTGTGCGGCCGCAGACCATCGTTGACGCTGGTCATCACATATGCCGCCGGGAAACTGTCGTTCATGTAATCCAGCACCTGTTCCAGCAGTTTTTTCTGTGCCGCCGGCGTTTCGTGGGTGTAGTTTCCGATGTGGTCATTATCCATGGACATATCATAAATGCCGCAGTTCAGCGCAACGCCGTCCGGCAGCTGGTCATAGGTGCAGAAGTCCAGCTGTTCCCGGTATGCCGGATTGCCTGCCAGAATGCAGTACTGGCTCACCAGCTGCGCCCCGGCAGAGTCGCCCACCATAAACCAGTGCTTGTTCCGGGTGAACTTTTCCCGGTTTTCCAGCGACCAGCGCACCACCCGGCACACATCCTCGATCGCCGCCGGATAGGAATACTCCGGCGCAAGGCGATAGTCGCAGTCTACCACAACAAATCCCAGCTGCGCCATATGCGCACAATAAAAACGGTAAAGTTCCTTGTCCCCGTAAAACCAGCCGCCGCCGTGAATGCTGATGAGCAACGGCAGCGTGTCCCCTGCATTCTTCGGACGATACACATTCAGCGTATGCGCCGCCAGTCCATCCTCTGCATAGGCGATCTGGCAGAACTGTTCCACGTCCTCCGGCATGGTCAGCCCCTTGTCACGCTGCGCATCCGATTTTGCCCAGGCGATGCGGTTTTCCTGTATTTCCTTTGGTATTGTCATTTTCGATTCCTCCTATTTGGACTGCCACGCATCCAGCGTTTCCAGCACGTCATGGTACACCAGCGATTTTTCTGTTTCGTTCAATATCTCGTGCCGCATTCCCGGAAACAGCCGGGACGACACGTTCTGATAGCCCACCTGCCGCAGCAGCTGTGCCGCCTGGGCAAACTTTTCATCATTTCCCCGGCACGGGTCATCTGCCCCGGAAAGAAACCGGATGGGCAGTTCCGGCTTTGTCACACGCCATTCCGTTTCGCTGTACGCCGTGCGGAGCAGGTACAGCAGTGCCTCATAGCCGTTCAGCGTAAAGCAGAATGTGCAGAGCGGATCTGCATTGTACGCATCTACCACAGCCGGATCGCTGCAGATCCAGGCATTGTCCCTGCCCTCATCCCGGAACGGTTTCTGGAATCCGGAAAAGACAGCATCCGCCAGCCGCTTGCTCTGGTAGGATGCGCCCTTTTTCTTTGCCAGCACTGCCCGGACACGTTCTCCCAGTTCCAGCCCGAAAGCAGCGCTGGGAGAGCCGCAGACAAACACGCCGTCCGGCACATCCGGATAGCGTTTCAGATAACAGCGCACCGCCAGGGAACCCATGCTGTGACCGAACAGGTACAGCGGCAGTTCCGGGTACTGTTCCCGTATCCAGCGTGTCACCTGGTACAGATCGGACACCAGCGCCGGACCGCCGTCCGGATAAAAGTATCCCAGATCCTCCGTCTGACGCACACTGCCGCCGTGGCCACGGTGATCGTGTATCACACACACATAGCCGTGATCTGCCATCTCCTGCAAAAACGGAAGATAGCGTTCCTTATGTTCGCACATCCCATGAGCGACCTGAAAAACCGCCCGTGGCGGTTTCTGCTCCGGCAGCACCAGCAGTCCCTGGAGCAACAGGCGGTCGTGGTGGGATTCCAGTGTAAATTTCTGTATCATAGCATCTCCTCTCTGGTATTGCCGCAGTCATATGCGTGCAGAAATGTTCCGAATCAGCTTATATTATTAGTATACCCGAAAAACAGGGAAATGTCTATTCGAATCTGTGAAATGTTTATGGCAGCATCTTCCAAATTCAAATTTGTTCGCAGAAAAATGAAATACCGCCGCTTTTCGTTGCAATTTCGACAAAGATATGCTATAATAGATACATCTCATATATCACGTTGAAAGGAACTGTCATCTATGCTGACAAAATTGCTAGAAACCATACGGCCGCTGGATGAAAATGCCATGGAAAGCGCCCGTCTGCACTGGGACGCCATTGCAAAGCCGCTGCATAGTCTGGGACGGCTGGAAGATATGATCGTACAGCTTGCCGGCATCTGCGAAAATCCCGTGCCTGCCCCACGCAAAAAAGCGGTGCTGATCTTCTGCGCCGACAACGGCATTGTTGCCGAGGGTGTGACCCAGACCACGCAGGACGTGACTGCCGCCGTTACGCAAAACTTTGCCAAAGGAATTGCATCCGTCAATGCGCTGTCCCGTATCTGCGGCGCAGAGGTATTCCCGGTGGATATCGGCGTTGCACAGGCGCTGGACTGCCCCGGTGTGCTGAACCGCAAGGTCGCCTTCGGCACGCAGAACTTTGCCCACGGTCCCGCCATGCGCCGGGATGAGGCAGAACAGGTGGTCTGTACCGGCATCGACCTGGTACAGGAAAAAGCGGCGGAGGGATATAACCTTATCGTTACCGGCGAAATGGGAATCGGAAACACCACTACTTCCAGCGCCGTTTTCTCTGTGCTGCAGGGCTTGCCGCCGGAGCAGGTCACAGGACGTGGGGCTGGCTTATCCGATGCTGGATTGCAGCATAAGATCCAGGTGATCTCCCGTGCCGTCGCAGCGCTCCAGCCAGACCCCGGCGATGTGCTGGACGTGCTTTCCAAGGTCGGCGGGTTCGACGTCTGCGGCATGATGGGCGCATTTCTGGGCGGAGCGATCTGCCGGGTGCCAGTGCTGGTGGATGGATTCATTTCCGCAGTTGCGGCAAACTGCGCCGTCCGGCTCTGCCCGGCGTGCCGGGACTATATCTTCGCCTCCCACTGTTCCAAGGAGCCAGCCGGAAAAATGGCGCTGGACGCACTGCATCTGCGTGCCTATCTGGACTGTGAAATGTGCCTGGGCGAAGGAACAGGCGGCGTGATCGCTGCAAAGCTGTTCGACTTTGCCCTTGCCGCCTATGACGAGATCGCCGGATTTGATGCCGTCGGCATTGACCCCTATCAGCCGCTGTGAGGAGATGCTTATGAAATACCAGACTACCAATTTACAGCCGATCAAACGCTATCCCACCTATCAGTTTCACGCCGACACCGCACAGAAGAAACTTCCCGTTTCACAGGTGTTCTGCATCTGTGTGCTGGAAACGCTGCGGTGGCTGCGCAGCCGCCTGCAAAAGTTCGACAGCCTGCCGGCAGACATCTGCACCCCGGAGCCGAAAAACTACGCCGATTTTTCCACGGAGCAACTGCATTCGTTCAGCTTTTCCATGGGCATCCACGTGGACGTGCTTTACCTGGAAAACCGTGGGCTGTGGTCGTTCCATCTGTCTGAACCGGATGCCGGCGCCAACCTCGGCACACCCAGAGAACGTGCCGCAGTCAACGGCAGAATCTTTGAAACGGACATCTCTTTTCTGATGCACAAAGAACGTGTCGAAGTAGGTATCCGCACCATCTGCTCTGAGCCGTCTGACAGCAGCGCACCCTGTGAGGTGTTCCGTCCTATGGTGGTTCGGGCGTTGGCACAGAACCCCAATGTAGGGTTTGTCCAGAACGGTTTTGTGCTGGACGGAAAGCCCATGGAGATCTGCGCTAAGGGAGACTTCGCCCACTTTGCCGCACTGTACCAGGCTGCCGATTTTGATATGCCGCTGATCGTCATTGCAGACAGCGGCACTGCACAAAAAACGCTTTCCCTGGATGCACTGAACATTCCCGACAATTCCACGCTTTCGCTGCGCTCCACGCAGAACGACCTGCTGCATTTTTCCGGACGGAACGTCCAGATGAACGAGGCAACATCCGAGATCACCAAGGAGATGCACATTCCGCCGAATCGGTGGCTCAAACGGATGACCGGCATGAACCGGGCAGATGCCGGGAAAACGGAAAGTGCAGGTTCTGGTCTCACAGAGAAACTGCCGGTATTCCCCTATGAAGATCTGGCGGAAAAACTGCTGGGATACGGCGCAGTTTGTTTTGTGGCGCAGCGCTGTCTGGAGGAGTTCTCCCGGAAGTTCAGGCTGTCACTCCGAAACGGAGACTTCCTCATTCTCCGCCACGGCAGCCCGGCAGAGCGGTTTTCCTACGGGCAGTATGAAAAGCAGATGGAGGACTTTGCACGAAAACGCAAGCAGGAACTACGCCAGATGCTTTTGCGCAGCGCCTTTTCGTTCGGGGACATCCTGTTCTACTCCGATGCCAAAATCACAGCACTCCAGGAAAACCAGAAAGAGACCCTCTCCCTGGAAGAACGCTGCCGCATCTTACAGCAGGAAAACGAGGAACTGAAAAAACAGGTCCGGGAATTCACCCAGCAAAACGCCGATATGCGCATGAACAGTGAAAAGCTCCGCACCACCCAAAAGCAGCTGCGCACTGCGCAGGACGATCTGGACGGCATGAAAACATACTGCGAGACGCTCCGCCGGGAACAGCAGGAACGGGAAAGCGCCTATCAGCAGGCGGCAGAGCGAGTCAACTTTTATCGGCAAAAGGCAGACCTGGCGGCATCTTTCCCCACTGAAAAGGACGCCATTCTTTCATGGGCAGAGAAACAGTTCTCCAAAAACATTCTCTTTACCCAGCGTGCCAGAAACAGCCTGCGCAAATTCGACGGAAAGCCGGACTGTGCCATTATCTGCGACGGCATCCTCTACCTGGATGCCTACGCCCGGTTTCGCCAGGGCAGCCTGGACAGTGAGACCTTTGCCCTGTACAGTGAGCGCTACTGCTGGAACATCACGTTCTGCGGCGCAGAGGCGCTGCGGGTGTACAACCACGACTATCTGGCGCAGACCGCCGACGGAAAAAAGTATCTGCTGAATATGCACATCAAGTACGGCGTAAAAGTCCAGGAACTGGTGCGCATCTACTTCTGCTGGGACGATGCCCTGCAAAAAGTCATTCTGGGATATTTCCCCGACCATCTGCCGACATTGAAAGACCCTACATAAAAACACGCTCCCGGTTTCCAGACAAAACGGAAACCGGGAGCGTGTTCTATTTTGGAAAGGTCTCGGCAACAGCGTACAAACTCTGTACAGCGCTGCCTTTCAGTTTATTCTGCCTTTTCGCTGTCTGCGAACTGGCTCTGGTACAGGTTTGCGTAGAATCCGTTCTGCTCCATCAAGGAGTCGTGGGTTCCCTGCTCCAGCACATTGCCCTGGTTCATCACCAGAATCCAGTCAGCGCTTTTGATGGTGGACAGACGATGCGCAATGATAAAGCTGGTCTTGCCTGCCATCAGCTTTTCAAACGCCTTCTGGATGCGCTGCTCGGTGCGCAGGTCGATGCTGCTGGTTGCCTCGTCCAGAATGAGGAACGGCGGGTCGGTCAGCATGATCCGGGCGATACAGAGCAGCTGTTTCTGTCCCTGGGACAAGCCGCTACCGTCCTCGGTCAGAACCGTGTCATACCCCTTGGGCAAACGCCGGATAAAGCCGTCCGCATAGGCTGCCTTTGCCGCTGCAACGATTTCCTCCCGTGTGGCATCCGGTCGGCTGTAGGCGATATTTTCCGCCACCGTTCCGGTAAACAGCCAGGTCTCCTGCAATACCATGCCGTAGCAGGCACGCAGGCTGTCCCGTGTCACTGCGGCAATATTCTGTCCGGCAATGGAGATCTCGCCGCCATCCACATCATAGAACCGAAGCAGCAGGTTAATCAGCGTTGTCTTGCCGCAGCCGGTAGGACCGACAATGGCGATGCGCTGTCCGCAGTGTACATCCAGGTTGAAATCTGTGATAAGCTTTCTGTCCGGCACATAGGAGAACTTCACATGGGACAGCTGCATGGTACCATCGCAGTGTTCCAGTTCCGGCAGGTGACTGTCGTCCGACTCTGCCGGTTCGTCAATGACGGCAAACACACGCTTTGCCGATGCCACAGCGTTCTGCAATTCTGCAACCACGCCGCTGATTTCATTAAACGGCTTGGTATACTGGTTAGCATAGGTGAGAAAGCTTGCCAGCTGTCCGACTGTGATGACGCCGATCAGCGGCACATTGCCGGTGGCAGCCAGTGCACCGCAGACACCTACGGCAGCGTAGATCAGCGCATTGACAAAACGTGTCACCGGGTTGGTGATAGACCCAAAGAAGGTTGCCTTTGCGCCGGTGCGCTGCAATTCTGTGTTATAGGCATCAAAGCGCTCTTCCGCACGGGTTTCATAGGTAAACGCCTTTACCACCTTCTGCGAACCGATCATCTCTTCCACCAGACCGCCCAGTGCGCCACGGGCATCCGACGACTTCAGATAAGAGGAACGGGACATCTGGGTGATCTTCGCCGCAACCAGCAGAGAGATCGGCGTAAGGATCACCACCAGAATAGTGATGCGGACATTGATGGTCAGCATAAAGATCAGCGTTCCCAGGATGGTGAAAACACCAGTGACAAACTGGGTGAACGCCTGGAGGAAACCATCGGAGATGATCTCCATGTCAGAAACCGCTCTGCCGATCAGATCGCCTCTCGCCTGTCCGTCAATGTAGCGCAGCGGCACGTGCTGCAAATGGGTGAAAAGATCACAGCGCAGGTCCCGGATGGTGTGTGCCGCCAGATGGTTGGTACACAGGGACATGAGCCACTGGAACACGGCGCTCACGGCAATGGTCAGCGCCAGAACCAGAATGATCTTCCACAGCTGCGGAAAGTTTACTTCGTGGGCTGCGACTACGCAGTCCACCGCCTTACCGATGAGAATGGGGACAAACAGAGAAAGCCCCGTTCCGATCAGTGCAAAGAACAGCATTCCGAACAGTTCCTTGCGGCACGGCTTGGTATACGATAAAATTCGCCGAATTACGGTCAGCATGACTTTCCCTCCTTACTGCATCTGGGTGCGGTAAATGTCCGCATAAACCGGGCATTGTTCCAATAGCGCATCGTGTGTGCCGTAGCCCACGCATTTGCCGTCATCCATTACCAGGATGTGGTCGGCGTGCTGAATGGATGTGGCACGCTGGGAAATCACGATCTTCGTCACGTCTCCCATTTTGGATGCCAGCTGCCGCCGCAGTTCCAGGTCGGTGGCGTAGTCCAGCGCACTCATACTGTCGTCCAGAATCAGCAGTCTGGGATGTCCCACCAGCGCACGTGCAATAGTAAGGCGCTGTTTCTGACCGCCGGACAAGCTGCGTCCGCCCTGTGTCACCTTGGTTTCCAGTCCGTTGGATGTCTGGCTGACGAACTCCCACGCCTGTGCAATACGGCAGGCGTTTTCCAGTTCATCCGCATTGGCATCCGCATCGCCCCAGCGGAGATTGTCCGCAATCGTACCGCTCACCAGAGAGGCCTTCTGCGGCACAACGCCGATCACATCCCGGAGCGATTCCAGGGTATAGCTGCGGACATCCTCGCCGTATACCCGAACCGTTCCCTCGGTGGTGTCATAAAACCGGGGAATCAGATTGGCGATAGTACTCTTACCGCTGCCCGTACCGCCGATGATGCCCAAAGTTTCACCGGCATTCAGCGTAAAGCTGATGTCCTGGATGGCAGACTCGCCGCCGCCCGGATAGGAAAATGTCACATGATCGAAAGACAGCACCGGCACATTTTCCTTGACTGCAAGCGTCTCCTTGCCGTTGGTGATATCCGGCTCTTCTGCCAGGATGTCAGACACACGCTTGGCAGATGCCGCCGCCTTGTTGAAGGAGATCAAAAGCTCTGCCATACGCACCATAGACAATGCGATCTGCGTCATATAGTTGACAAATGCGGTCAGTTCGCCCTGGGTCAGATGCCCGGTGTCTACCCGGATGCCGCCGAACCAAAGCACTGCCACGATACCCATATTCATGATAAAGAACGACGCCGGGTTCAGAATTGCGCCCACACGTCCCACGGCAATGGAGCGCTTTGCGAATACATCGCAGTCGTTCCGGTAGGATGCGATCTCCTCATCCTGCCGGGAAAAGGCACGGATGACACGCACGCCGTCCAGATTTTCCCGGGTATGCCGTGCGATGTTGTCCAGCTTGCCCTGGTTCTCGCCGTAACGTGGAATCGTCCAACAGGTCACGCTGTACAGCAGCACGCCGATCACCGGAATGGCAATCAGAAAGATAATAGAAAGTTTCAGGTCGATACGCATTGCCATGACCGCCGCACCGATAATCAAAAACGGGCAGCGTGTTGCAAGACGGATCATCATATTCAGACCGCTCTGCACGGTGTTGGTGTCGCTGGTGATACGTGTAATCAGCGATGCCGTTCCGATGCGGTCTACGGCGCTGTGCGACAGCGTGTTCACATGGCGGTACAATGCACGCCGCAGCGCCGTGCCGAATCCATAGGCACACTTGGACGCATAATACTGACAGATCAGCGCAAATGCCAGTCCGCACGCCGCCAGCACAAACATGGCGCCGCCCATTTTCCAGATATATCCGGCATCCCGGTTGGCAATACCCACGTCGATCATCTTTGCCGTTACCAGCGGTACGATCAGCTCAAAGATCGCCTCCAGCAGCTTGAATACCGGACCGAGAATACACTCTTTCCAGTACCCTTTCATGTACGGGAGCAGGCGTTTGACGCTGCCCGGCTTTTTTTGTTTCATAGAACCTCTCCTTGTTTCCAACAGATTCGCACATCACTGTGCAACATTTTCTATTATACCCTATCTTTCCAGAAAATGCAAGCCGGCATTTGCTACATTTTCGTTATTCCCAGGATAACATACGCCCGGCAGAACAAATTTTCCCATTTTTTCTGTTGTCTGCATAAAAAAATTTCTCCGGCGCAAACTAGCATCGGAGGTGGTTTGCATGAAAACCCAGACAAAACCGAAATCCAAATTCCGTGGATTTTACACAGCACTTGCCCTGAGCCTGGTCATGATCGGCGCAGCCTGTGTCTTTGCGTACCGTCAGACCAGCCAGACCCTGGAACAGAATCTCAACTCACTGAACGAACAGATGGAAGTGACGACCACTGCTGCCCTGCCGTATGAGGCACCGGTGGTCGGCGTGCAGACAGACGTTGCCAGGGAGACGGAGACAACAACAGCCGCCGCAACGGCTGCCGCAGAAGAGACCGCTGCCCCGGAGACCACACCGGAAACGACTGCACCGGAGACAGAACCGGAAGAAACACCCATGCACCAGCTGACACCGCCGCTGTCGGATTTTTCCATTCTCAACCCCTTCAGCGACGGCGAGCTGGTGAAATCCGAGACCACCGGTACATGGCAGACACACAACGGCGTTGACCTCAGCTGTGCCGCCGGTTCTGATGTTTTCGCCATCGACACGGGAACGGTCAGCGAAGTGTGCAGCGATGCCCTGTGGGGCTATACAGTCACCATCGACCATGACAACGGCATCACCAGCCGCTACTGCGGTCTGGACGGCACGCTGGAAGTCCGGGAAGGCGACACCGTGCAAACCGGACAAAAGCTGGGCGTGACCGGCGCAAATCCCGACCTGGAAAGTGCAGCCGAACCGCATCTGCACCTGGAAGTGAAAAAAGGCGGCGCCTATGTAGACCCGACAGCATACTTTGGATAACGACAAAACGGGACGATGTTTCCACCGTCCCGTTTACATATATTATGACGCTTGTACAGCACGCTCTTCCGGCAGATACCAGTAGGAGTGAAAGCCATAGAGATACGTTTTCGCTCCCTTTGGCATCTGTATCAGCGCATTGATAATATTATAATAGTCCCCGATGCCCATAGGAATGGAAGTTGCGCCCAGCACGCCCAGGAATCCCAGCTGCGGAAAAATCAGATACAGCAGGAACGGCACAAATCCAAACACCAGATTCGGCATCAGACTCATCACGATAAAACGGCTCTTGCTCATTTTCTCCGGAGCGACCACGAACAGCATTCCGTTTTTCAGATTGGTGTAGATGTACGCCTCTTTCCGGCAGCAAATGGCGTGGATGAACTCGTGTGGGATCAGACAGGCAAGTGCAACCAGAATACCTGCCCAATATACGTAAAAATGTTCCATTATCGCATCAAAGCCGCCACGGAGCAGCACAATGGCATACGTCACTGCCAAAAGCGGAACGGAAAGCAAATTCAAAATCAGCCCCAACTTTTTGATGTCGTCAATTTCTTTGAATTTCACTGCATTGGGCTTGTGTTCTCCGTGGGGCAAACTATCCTCGTTGCCGTCAAATTTGCCTTTCCAGGTGATTTTCATGTGTACATTTCCTCCATATTAGTTATAATTCCGGAACTGCTCCGGCACTGCCGTTTCAAACAGTTCCCGAATCTTCTCCATGCTCCACACCTGGTAAGACGGACCGGTGCTGGACGAGCAGTACGGCAGTCCATGCTGCGACGCCAGTTCATCCGTATACATACTGTAGGGATACAGCCGCAGGTTGGATTCTCTGCCGTCGTCAAACTGGGTGATGACCGGCGACACCTTGACATCTTCAATGGTGACTGAACCGTCTGCCTTCGCCACAATGTTAAAGTCTGCCAGTTCTCCGATCAGATTCATGTTGTCCGTCTGGGCAGAAATGAAATTTCCCAGCGAGTAGAACACAAAGCCCTGGGTGCCGTCCGGACGGGTCAGATATTCCATGGTCTGTCCCACGTGCGAATGCGTCCCGATAATCACATCTCCGCCCCAGTCGATGATCTTCTGCGCCAGCGCTTTGACGCCGTCTGTCACATTAAATGTATCCTCTGCGCCCCAGTGACAGGTAACGACCACCACGTCTGCAATCTCCTTGGCTGCGGCGATCTGCTGCTGAATCAGATCCTCCTGGGAAGTGTAGATGATTTCCAGCTCTGAGTTATCCGGCAGCGAGTAGCCGTTGGTGTTCTCCGTATAGCTGAGAAACGCCACCGTTTTCCCGTTGAATTCCTTGGTACGGATGTTCTGCATATCCACATAATCCCGGTACACGCCACAGGTCAGCAGGTCGGGATACTGCTGCATTTTCTGATCCCAGTAGTTGAGACAGCTGTTCAAGCCGCTTTCACCCTTGTCCAGCAGGTGGTTGTTGCACATGGTGATGACGTTGAACCCCATGCCGACCACAGCATCCCCCAGTTCTGTAGGCGAGTTAAAGTTGAAGTTTGAGCCGGAGACTTCGAAACCATCTCCGCAGATCAGCGTCTCCTGGTTGATGATATTCAGATCGCCGTTGATAAGCGGCTTGATATTGTCGTAACAGTAATCGAAATTGTAGCTTGTTCCGTCCTGGGAATGCGCCTGGGCGCTCTGATAGACGCACTGCTGCACCAGGTTGTCTCCCACGGCGACCACGTGAATGGAAGTGTCTCCGTTGGCATCTGTGTTCGAATCCGCCTCACTGTCGGCGCTGCTGTCTGCCGGTGCATCTGTGCCGCTGTCTGAAACCGGTGCATTCGCCGGAACTGCTGCGCTGTCATTGATCTGGCTGGTCTTGCCGCACCCGGATACGGCACTGAGCAGTGCCAGACCGATCAGAAGTGCGGTTGTCCTTTTCCCAGACAAAAAAATCTGTGTTTTCATGAAAACGTCCTTTCTTCGACATAATCTCCCGTCCATTATACCACATCTCCGATAAAAAAGCAATCTGTTTTGCATCTTTTTTTGCAAAGGCGGCATACTGAAAAGAGAACAAGCCCTGTACAAGGAGGAAATCTCATGGAACAAAACCAAACGGAACAGCTGCTGCGTCAGCCCATTGCCCCAAAGTTAACCCAGAACTTGGAACAGATACGCACCATTGCCGAAGGGTCATCCGACCTGCTGGTCAACGAGTTTGTCCTCAGCGGACTGCCGGCGGCACTGCTCTGCTGTGAGGGAATGCTGGCGACTTCCATCATCACCGAGTTGATCCTCAACCCCATCACGAAAATCGCTCTGGAATGCCCTACTGCCGCAAATGTCTTTGCCTACATTCAAAATCACCAGCTCTATTCCACCGACCGGGCAGAGGCAAAAACATATGCCGACCTCTTCCGGTTTCTCAACTCCGGTTTCGCCGTTCTGGTGCTGGAGGGCGCATCTTCTGCGCTGGTATTCGGGATACAGGGCTATGACAAGCGTTCTGTCAGCGAGCCGTCCGGCGAGGACAATGTAATGGGCGCAAAGGACGGCTTTATTGAGGTTGTCCGGGTGAATATGTCCCTCCTGCGCCGACGGATGAAAACGCCGCAGCTCAAGCTGGAACTGTTCGTCAAAGGTACGAAGAGCCAGACCGACCTTTGTCTCTGCTATATGGCAGACCGTGTGCCGAAACAGCTGATTCGGGAAATCAAGGCACGGCTGGACGAGATGGAACTGGAATCCATCCTTTCTTCCGGCTACCTCCAACCGTTTCTGGAAAACCGCCGCAGCTGCCTTTTTGACACGGTAGGAACGACCCAGCGCCCGGACGTGCTTTGTGCCAAGCTGCTGGAAGGCAGAGTCGGACTGCTCATTGAAGGCACGCCCTTTGCCCTGGTAATTCCCAAGCTGTTCTGTGAAAGCTTTCAGACCATGGACGACTACTGCTACCGCCCGGCATATGCCACGTTGGTGCGCTGGATCAAATACGCCGCCTTTCTGGTGGCTATTCTGCTGCCGGCGCTGTACGTTGCCATTGCCCTGCACCATCCGGAACTGCTGAACCGTACCCTGCTGCTGATCCTCGCCGAGGCAGAAGAAAACGCACCTATTTCACTGACCGCCGAAGCAATCGGTGTGCTGCTGGTCTACGAGATCATACGAGAGGCAGGGCTGCGTCTGCCAAAGGCGGTAGGCGGTGCTGTCAGTATTGTTGCCGGGCTGATTATCGGGGATGCCGCCGTCTCCTCCGGACTCATCAGCACGCCCATGCTCACCGTCACTGCCATCGCCGTCATTGCCGGTTTTGTCGTGCCGGATCTGGCACAGAGCATTACTCTGCTCCGGCTGGCGTTTCTGCTGACCGCCGGCGTGCTGGGATTGTTCGGCATCAGCCTTTTGGGCGCTGTGGTGCTTTTCAATCTCTGTGCCGGCGAAAGCTTTGGATTTCCCATCACTGCGCCCTTTGCACCGCTGTACCGCAAGGGATTCCGGGACACGCTGACACGAGTCAGCTTTCGGAAGATGCAGTCCGGCAATTTCACTGTGGAGGAATATTATGAATAGACTCCGTTCCAATCAAATCTTTGCCATCCTGCTGGTGAGTGCCGCCTTTCCCCTACTTTGCCGCACAGACGCTTTCACCATCGAGGGCATTTTCGGCGCAGCTATTGCGGCGGTGGTGCAGCTGCTGCTTTGCCTGCCTATGCTGCGGCTGTATCACACCGGCTTTTCCTTTTGCGATTACGCCCGAAAGCACCGCATCCTGCCCCTTTTCTTTCTGGCGTATCTGCTCATACAAGGCGGCATCTCCTTTGTCCGGCTCCAGTCCACGTCACAGGACATTGCGCTGCCCTTTTCCGGAAAATTCCTGGCGGCGGCTCTGATTGCCCTGGTCTGCCTGTACACCGTTTCACTGGGCGTCCAGGCGCTGGCACGGAGCAGCACTGTGATACTGGGAATCCTGATTCTCACGTTGATTCTCATGTGCATCGGTGCGATTCCGCAGGCAGAACCGCAGAACCTTTCCCTTTCGCCGGACGACACCATCTGGCGTGGCTTTCTGCACAGCATGACCCTTGCGGACGAACTGCCGCTGCTGTTTCTGCTGCTGGATTTCACTGAGAAAAAACAATTCCGACGCATCATCCCCATCTGGGCAGGAAAGTTTCTGATGGGTGCATACCTTTCCGTCCTCGGTATGGCAGTCCTGGGCAGCCGCATGGCACACGCAGACCATCCTTTTTTCGCCATCGTGTCCGTCTCTCAGCCGCTCAGCACCCAGCGTGCCGACGCTATTTATCTGCTGGTATTCGTGATGCTCTGCGTCCTGCGCATTACCCTGTTCACCGTCCTGGCGGCGCATTTGCTGCGGCTGTGTTTCCCGAAACTGCGCTATACCAGTACCGTTTGCCTGCTGCTGATGCTGGGCATCTCCTGGGGCGCATCTGCTGTCACAGTTCCCGATTTTGTCTCTCTGGCATTCCTGGGCATCCTGGTACTGCTGATCCCTGGACTGCTCCTGTTTCTTCCGGAAAGGAGGCGGCAAGCCACATGAAAAAGCGATTTCTTCTGCTCTTTTGCACTGCCGTTTTGCTGTGCAGCAGCGGCTGTACAGCCACCCAGGTACGTGACCGGGCGTATTTACAGGCAATGGAACTGCAAACGCCCCAGACGCCAACGGTACAGCTCCACGATTTTCACACGGAGAAAACCGCCGTCTCCGGGGACGGTGCAACGCTTGCAGATGCCATCACAAATGCCGCTGTCCCTGCCGGAAAAGACCTGTTTCTGGGGCATCTGGAACTGATTGCATACCAGGACCCGGCATACGGTGCACAGCTGGATCAGCTGATGAGCGACTACCGCCTTTCCCCTGCCTGCAAGATCGTCGGACTGCCCGACGGCACAACATTGGCAGAAACAGACACCTCCGAGCTGACCCAACAGCTGCGCCAGGCAGAGACAAAGGGAATGCTGCCGGAGACGGATTTGTTTACCATTCTCCGGGAATGGGACAGCGCATCCGGAACAGCACTCCTGCCGCTGGTGACAGCAGACGGCTTTTCCGCCGCTGTTGTCACGAAAGAAAAGGTAGTCATGGCGTTGTCCGAAGATGCCATCGCCGGACTCTGCTGGCTCCGTGGGGACAATTTTCCCGGACAAATCACCGCATCCGGCGGCGAAGCATTTCACGTTACTTCCGCCAGGACACAGCTTTCCGCAGAAGAGGAACAAGACCGCATCCGGGTCACGGCAGCGGTCACACTCCACGGCAGCGGCGATTCCGATGCGGCTGCTGAAGAAATCGAACGTGTCTGCCAGGCAGCCTTTCAGGAAACTGTCACAGAACATCACGCCGATGTCATCGACCTGGAGGCTTGCCTGTGGAGTCAATGCTATGATTTCATGGCAAACCAGGACTGGGATTCTGCCGCAGACCTGCTGGATTTTGAAGTACTTGTCAAGTGAGTCTCCTGCCTATCATACAAAAAGGACGTTTCCGGTTTGTCGGAAACGTCCTTCTTTATGCAATCACGCAATTATTTTTTATGCCAGAAAATATTCGCTTACTTTGCAGCCTTCTTGATGCGCTCTTCCAGCTTATCCAGCTGTTCGTACAGAGCAGCCGGGATGTTGCCGCCCTTAGCCTTGATGTCTTCATCATAGTATCTGCGCATTTCAGTGATTTCAGCTTCCCACTTATCCATATCCAGCTTCAGCAGATCTGCGATATCGTCGGAAGTGAACTGCTTGCCCTCGTATACCAGACCGTCAACGTTGATGTCCTCAGCCTTCGGCTCGAAACCGATCGGAGTTTCAACAGCGTCTACAGTGCCTTCGCAGCGCTTGATGATCCAGTCCAGAACACGCATATTGTCGCCAAAGCCCGGCCACAGGAAGTTGCCTTCATCGTCGGTCTTGAACCAGTTTACGTTGAAGATCTTCGGAGCCTTGTCGCCCAGCTTTTCGCCCATTTCCAGCCAGTGTGCCCAGTAGTCACCTACGTTGTAACCAATGAACGGCTTCATAGCCATCGGGTCGTGACGCAGAACGCCGACTGCACCGGTAGCAGCTGCAGTTGTTTCAGAAGAAACAGCAGAACCCATATAGGTGCCGTGTGTCCAGTCGAAGGATTGATATACCAGCGGAGTGGTGGATGCACGACGACCGCCGAAGATGATAGCGGAGATCGGTACACCTTCCGGATTGTTGAATTCCGGAGACAGGCACGGGCAGTTCTTTGCCGGAGAAGTAAATCTGGAGTTCGGATGAGCCAGCTTACCGCCTTCAGCGATGAATTCCGGACCATTTACCTTCTTGCCGGTCCACTCAGTTGCGTCAACCGGCGGATTCTTATCCAGCTTTTCCCACCAAACAGTGTTATCTGTGTTGTTCAGAGCAACGTTGGTGAAGATGGTGCCGGACTTTGTGCAAGCCAGTGCGTTCGGGTTGGAATGCTCGTTGGTACCCGGTGCAACGCCGAAGAAACCATTCTCCGGGTTGATCGCATACAGTCTGCCGTCCTTGCCCGGCTTCATCCAAGCGATATCGTCGCCGACTGTGAATACCTTGTAGCCATCCTTCTTGTAGCCCTCCGGCGGAATCAGCATAGCCAGGTTGGTCTTACCGCAGGCAGACGGGAATGCAGCTGTGATATACTTGGTCTCGCCGTTCGGCTTCTGAACGCCCAGGATCAGCATATGCTCAGCCATCCAGCCTTCGTTCTTGCCCTGGAAGGAAGCGATACGCAGAGCGAAGCACTTCTTGCCCAGCAGAACGTTTCCGCCGTAAGCAGAGTTGATGGACCAGATCGTGTTTTCTTCCGGGAACTGAACGATATAACGCTTTTCCGGATCAACGTCTGCCTTGGAGTGCAGACCACGAACGAAGTCGTTGGAGGTGTCACCCAGGTTTTCAAATGCCTGTGCGCCCATACGAGTCATGATGTTCATGTTCAGAACAACATAGATGGAGTCAGTCAGCTCAACGCCAACCTTAGCCAGCGGAGAACCGATCGGTCCCATAGAATACGGGATAACATACATGGTTCTGCCCTTCATTACGCCGTCATACAGCGGAATGAGCTTCGCCTTCATCTCTTCCGGATCCATCCAGTTGTTGGTCGGGCCAGCGCCTTCCTTTGTCTTGGAGCAGATAAAGGTACGGTCTTCTACACGAGCAACGTCGTTCGGAAGTGTGCGGTGGTACAGACAGCCCGGCAGCTTATCCGGGTTCAGCTTGTACATCTTGTCACGGTTGCCTTCCGGCAGAGAAGTAACTTCTTCTGTCAGTGCATCCAGCTGTTCTTTAGAGCCGTCGATCCATACGACCTGATCCGGCTTTGTCAGAGCGACCATTTCGTCGACCCACTGCAGTACATTTTTGTTCTTAGTCAATGCCATTGGTACTACCTCCTGAAAATTTGCAGCAATCTCATTGCCTGCTTTCTTTGAGGAATTTTTTTCAAAATTCCCCATTACATTTATTATACCCAAATTCAGATGTCATGTCAAGCAGTTTCTGCAAAAACCCACTAATTTTCAAATTCAGTTCACGAAACGGAATCATATGTTTTTGACTCGTGGACAGTCTCTGTGGTGTGTGTCGGGAAATATCCTTCGTCCGGTTTCCCCTGCGGCTTTGTCCCGGGGACATCCTGTCTCCAATCACTTTTCACAAATCGCTTTGACTTTACATTGCAGCCGCTTTATGTTATAATAGTATCACCAAATCACAAGGAGAACTTTCATGCAGACAATACAAACCGCATTCACCCTGGGAAAAACCGTTCTGCCCCGCACCGCCGTGCTGGCGCCTATGGCAGGCGTTGCCGACCGTGCCTACCGCCTGCTCTGCCGCAGTTTCGGCGCAGCGGCAACCGTCAGCGAAATGGTTTCCGTCAAAGGGCTGTGCTATGGAGACAAAGGTTCCGCCGGACTCTGCACCATAACAGAACCGGAGCGTCCCATGGGGTTACAGCTGTTCGGCAGCGAACCGGAATTCGTGGGAAAAGCCGCCGCACTGGTACAGCAGTACGACCCGGACTGGATCGACATCAACATGGGCTGTCCTGTTCACAAGGTTGTCGCCACCGGCGCAGGCAGCGCACTGATGCGGAATATTCCGCTGGCACAGGAGATCGTCCGGGCGGCTGTCCGGGAAAGCAGTGTTCCGGTTACGGTAAAATTCCGGCTGGGCTGGGACGAAACCAGCATCAACGCCGTCCTCTTTGCCCAGGCAATGGAGGATGCCGGCGCTGCTGCCATTGCAGTACACGGCAGAACAAAGTCCCAGCTGTACAGCGGAAAAGCCAACTGGGACATGATCCGGGCAGTCAAAGAGGCGGTCTCCATCCCGGTCATCGGAAACGGCGATATCCAGACCGCCGAGGACTGTCTCGCCATGTATGAACAGACAGGCTGTGACCTGGTCATGGTGGGACGTGGCACTTACGGCAACCCGTTTCTCTTCCGGGAGATCCGGGCGGCGATGACTGGCGAACCGGTCGTTCTGCCTACGCTGGAGGAGCGCATGGAGACTATGCTCCGCCACATCCGGCTCATTCTGGAATGCAATCCGGAAAAGCCGCCGGAGATCGCCATTCGGGACGCACGGAAGCACGCCGCCTGGTACATGACCGGACTTTACGGCGCAGCGCAGTTCCGTGCCAGATGCTACCACCTGGAATCCTATGCCGAGGCACAGCAGATGGCAGAGGATTTCCTGGCGCTGCAAAAGCAGCATATGGAATAATTCCACAATCTTGTATAATTTGGAAAATGTGCGGAAGAATATTTTTATGTTCTTCCGTATTTTGCATCTTGACAAATACCCCCAAGGGGTATATAATACCCATAGAGGGTATAGCAAACGACGATTTACTCTCATAATTCGAAACAACGAAAGGAAATTGGAATATGGAAAAGGAAGAAAAACAGGGATGTCCCTGCTGTCATAAGACAAAGGAACGCTCACAGGAAGAGTATACCAAGCTGATTCATCGTCTGAACCGCATCGAAGGGCAGATCCGTGGCATCCGGGGCATGGTGGAAAAGAACGCCTACTGCCCGGATATTCTGGTACAGGTGGCAGCAGTCAATGCGGCGCTGAACGCCTTTAACAAGGAACTTCTGGCAAACCACATCCGTACCTGCGTGGCAGATGATATCCGTGCCGGAAAGGACGAAGTGATCGACGAGTTGGTAGCAACTCTGCAAAAGCTTATGAAATAAGTGCATTCCGCATCTTTTTGCAAGTAAATCTGGATGCGGAACACGCTTTAAGGAGGTCATTTTATGGAACAATACAACGTCACCGGCATGAGCTGTGCCGCCTGCAGCGCCCGGGTGGAAAAGGCGGTTTCCAAAGTGGAGGGTGTCACAAGCTGTTCTGTCAGCCTGCTGACCAATTCCATGGGTGTAAAAGGCACTGCCTCGCCGGATGCCATTATTGACGCCGTCACCAAAGCCGGATACGGCGCATCGCTGAAAGGCGGTGACACGGCACAAACCGCATCGCCCGACAAGTCTGCGCTGGAAGATCACGATACCCCGGTGCTGAAAAAGCGTCTGATCGCCTCTGTGGGATTCCTGGCGGTTCTGATGTATATTTCCATGGGACACATGATGTGGAACTGGCCGCTGCCCAGCTTTTTCAACGGCAACCACATTGCCATGGGACTGGTGCAGATGCTGCTTACCATTATTATTATGGTCATCAACCGGAAGTTTTTCGTCAGCGGTTTCCAGAGCCTGCTTCACCGTTCTCCGAACATGGACACCCTGGTCGCACTGGGTTCCGGCGCAGCATTTGTGTACAGCACCTATGCCCTGTTTGCCATGACCGATGCCCAGGTGAAAGGCAATATGGATGCAGTCATGAACTATATGCACGAGTTCTACTTTGAATCCGCTGCCATGATCCTGACGCTCATCACCGTGGGAAAAATGCTGGAGGCGCACTCCAAAGGAAAGACCACCGATGCACTGAAAGGACTGATGGACCTTTCCCCGAAAACGGCTGTGCTGCTGCGCAGCGGCAAGGAAGTGACCGTTCCCATTGAACAGGTACACAAGGGCGACCAGTTTGTGGTGCGCCCCGGCGAAAGCATCCCGGTAGACGGCGTAATCCTGGAAGGCGCAAGCGCTGTCAACGAATCAGCGCTCACCGGCGAGAGCATCCCGGTGGACAAGGCGGCAGGCGACAGCGTTTCTGCGGCGACCATCAACCAATCGGGATTCCTCCGGTGTGAGGCGACTCGTGTCGGTGAGGACACGACCCTTTCCCAGATCATCCGCATGGTCAGCGATGCCGCCGCAACCAAAGCGCCTATCGCAAAAATCGCAGACAAGGTATCCGGCATTTTTGTTCCGGCAGTTATCGCCATCGCCATTGTCACCATCGCAGTATGGCTTTTGGTGGGACAGACCGTTGGCTACGCCCTGGCTCGTGGCATCTCTGTTCTGGTCATCAGCTGCCCCTGCGCATTGGGTCTGGCTACACCGGTAGCGATCATGGTGGGCAACGGCGTAGGCGCAAAACACGGCATCCTGTTCAAGACAGCCGTTTCTCTGGAAGAGGCAGGCAAGGTACAGATCGTCGCTCTGGATAAGACCGGCACGATCACCTGCGGCGAACCGAAAGTGACCGACATTCTGCCGGCGGAAAATGTCACGGAACAGGAACTGCTCACCCTGGCGCTGGCGCTGGAACAGAAGAGCGAACACCCTCTGGCAAAGGCAATCTTGCAGTACGGCGAAGAGCAGCAACTGACTGCATCCGCTGTCAGCGATTTCCAGGCACTCCCCGGAAACGGTCTGACCGGTGTACTGAACGGCAGCAAGCTCTGCGGCGGCAATTATCAATGTGTTGCCGCAGTCGCAGCTGTCCCGGATGAGATGCAGCAGCAAGCCAGAACACTTGCAGAATCCGGAAAAACGCCGCTGTTTTTCAGCCGTGACAACCAGCTGCTGGGCATCATCGCCGTGGCAGATGTGCTGAAAGAAGAAAGCCCCGAGGCGATCCGGCAGTTACAGCACATGGGCATCCAGGTGGTCATGCTCACCGGCGACAACGAACAGACCGCCAAGGCGATCGGTAAGCAGGCTGGCGTAGATCACGTGATCGCCGGCGTCCTCCCGGACGGAAAAGAGGCTGTCATCCGCAAACTTGCCGCACAGGGCAAGGTCGCTATGGTGGGAGACGGCATCAATGACGCCCCGGCACTGACCCGTGCAGACATCGGCATTGCCATCGGCGCCGGAACGGATGTTGCCATTGACGCCGCAGATATCGTCCTCATGAAGAGCCGTCTCACAGATGTGCCGGCAGCCATCCGTCTCAGCCGTGCGGCGCTGCGGAACATTCACGAGAACCTGTTCTGGGCATTCATCTATAACATTATCGGCATTCCCCTGGCGGCAGGTGTCTGGATTCCGCTGTTCGGCTGGAAACTGAACCCCATGTTCGGTGCAGCGGCAATGAGTCTGTCCAGTTTCTGCGTTGTCACCAATGCGCTGCGGCTGAACCTGTTCCAGCTGAACCGTTCTGACCGGGACAAAAAGCTGAAAAATGCTGTGGCAGCCATCCAGCTGGAACAGCAGTCTGCCAAAAGCTCTGATGATTCCGGAATGCAGGTCACACTGCACATCAAGGGCATGATGTGCGGCCACTGCGAGGCAACTGTGAAAAAGTGCCTGGAGGCATTCCCGGAGGTGGATGAGGCAATCGTCAGCCATACGGAAGGCACTGCCGTTGTAAAACTGAATGCTCCGGCTGATCTGGCGGCTTTGAAAAAGGCTGTGACAGAACAGGGATACCAGGTGAAAAAATAGCGTTCCCCGACTTGACAATTTCATACACTTTATGTTACAATAATCCTACAGAAACCGGAAGCCCCACAGCGCCGGTTTCTGTTTTAGAGGATCTTCATACGACACATGAAAAGTCGTTTCATAGAAACGCAATTGAGAAAAGGAGGAATTGACCCCAATATGCTGGAACTGAAAGGCATCAAAAAAGACTATCTCGCCGGTGAAAACACAGTCCATGCGCTGAAAGGCATCGACCTGCGTTTTCGGCGCAACGAGTTTGTCTCTATCCTGGGACCGTCCGGCTGCGGAAAGACCACCATGCTGAACATCATCGGCGGTCTCGACCAGTACACCGAAGGTGACCTGGTCATCAACGGCAGATCGACCAAGGACTTCAAAGACCGGGACTGGGACACCTACCGCAACCATTCCATCGGTTTCGTATTCCAGAGCTACAATTTGATTCCGCACCAGACCGTTCTGCAAAATGTGGAGCTAGCACTCACCCTCTCCGGCGTCTCCAAATCAGAGCGGAAACAGCGTGCAAAGAAAGCGCTGGAGGATGTCGGACTGGGCAGTCAGCTTTCCAAAAAGCCCAGCGAGATGTCCGGCGGACAGATGCAGCGTGTCGCTATTGCCCGTGCGCTGGTCAACAATCCGGATATCATCCTGGCTGACGAGCCGACCGGTGCGCTGGACACGGAGACCAGCATTCAGGTCATGGAAATTCTCAAGGAGATCTCCAAAGACCGCCTGATCGTCATGGTCACCCACAACCCGGAACTGGCGGAGCAGTACTCTTCCCGTATCATCCGCATTCTGGACGGCAAGCTGACCGACGATTCCAAGCCGCTGACCGAGGCGGAATATCAGAAAGAGCTGGCGGCGGACAAGGCGGAAATCACAGCAGGCAAAAAGCTGAAAAAGCCGTCCATGTCCTTCGGCACATCCTTTTCCCTGTCGCTGAAAAACCTGTTCACCAAAAAAGGCAGAACCATGCTCACTTCCTTTGCCGGAAGCATCGGCATCATCGGCATTGCCCTGGTACTTTCGATTTCCCAGGGATTCAACACCTATATCAATACCATCCAGGAAGAGACGCTCTCGTCCTATCCGCTGACTATCCAAAAGACCAACACGGACTTCAGCGCACTGATGGAGACCTTTATGGGTTCTGCCACTTCCGACAGCGAACACGACAACAACGCCGTCTATAAGAAATCTGCCATCTATGACATGATGGATGCGCTGAACAACATGGAGACCTCGGAAAACGATCTGAAAAGTTTCAAGTCCTATATCGAGACACAGCGGAAAGACAGCGAAAGCGACCTGCACAAGGCTGTCAACGGCGTGCAGTATTCCTATGACCTGGATCTGCTGGTCTACACCAAAAACGTGGACAATACCATCATCTATTCCGACACAGAAGAACTGATGCAGGAAATGGTGATGGAGCATATGGGCGTGGATATGCAGACGATGACCAACGCCAGCAACTCCGTGTTCGGTGAGAATGCAACATCCATGATGTCCTCTATGGGCATGGGCGGTTCTTCCATGAATCTGTGGCAGGAACTGCTCCCCGGCGATAACGGCAAGCCCATCAACGATCTGCTGAAAAAGCAGTACGATGTGGTCTACGGCTCCTGGCCGAACAGCTATGACGAAATCGTGCTGGTGCTGGACGAAAACAACGAACTGGACGATATGACCCTGTACGCCCTGGGCTTAGAGCCGAAGGAAGATGTGGACAACATCATGGAGGCTGCCGTCAACGGCAAGGAACTGAAAAACGACAACAAGAGCTGGTCCTATGAAGATATCTGCAATATGGATTTCCGCACCGTTCTCAATTCCGACTGCTACCGCTATGACGAAAGTACCGGCTTGTACACCGATCTCCGGGATACGGATGCCGGCTTGCAGTACCTCTACGACAATGGGCTGAAACTGAAAGTTACCGGCATCATCCGTCCGAACGAGGACACTTCCGCACCCATGCTCTCCGGTTCGATCGCATACACCAGTGACCTCACTAAGTATGTCATCGAACACAGCAAGGAATCCGACGCCATCACAGCGCAGAAAGATTCTCCCAACACGGATATCTTCACCGGACTGCCGTTCAAGGACAGCTCCAGTGAACTGACCGATGCAGACAAGCAGGCTGCCTTTCTGGAATATATCAACGACCTGGACGACAGCGGCAAGGCGCAGGCATATGTGCAGATGATGAGCATTCCCACAGAGGAGCAGCTGAACGCTTCTGTGCAGCAGGCAATGCAGGGCATGACACGTGCGGATATGGAGTCTGCCATGACCCAGGGCATGGCGCAGCAGATGAGCATGAGCGAAAGCGACATCCAGTCCTATCTGGCATCCATGAGCGATGATGAGATAAAGGACACTTTCACCCAGATGATGCAGCAGCAGGTCAAGACACAGTATGCCCAGCAGGTGCAGGAGCAGATGGCGTCCATGCAGCCGGCAGAGCTGATCGGTGCGCTGACACAGACGCTGCCGACCCTTTCCGCAGAGCAGTGCGCTTTGTATTATGACGAGATGATCCAGTTCTCCGACTCCACCTATGACGACAATCTGAAAGCGCTGGGCGATGTAGATCTGGACGACCCGGCATCCATCAATCTGTATGCGGCAACCTTTGAGGACAAGGACGTCATTGAAGATGCGATTTCCGATTACAACGAGGGCAAGGACGAGATGTCCCAGATCCAGTACACGGATTATGTGGGACTGATGATGTCCTCCGTCACCAAGATCATCAACACCATCACCTATGTGCTGATTGCATTCGTTGCCATTTCGCTGATCGTCTCCTCCATCATGATCGGTGTCATTACGCTGATCTCCGTCCAGGAGCGCACCAAGGAAATCGGTATTCTCCGTGCCATCGGCGCATCCAAGCGGGATGTCTCCAGTATGTTTAACGCCGAGACCATCATTATCGGATTCACCTCCGGACTGCTGGGCATTGTGGTAACATATCTGCTGTGCATCCCCATCAACCTGCTGGTACACCACCTCACCGGCATCAACAACTTGAGTGCGATCCTGCCCGTTCCGGCGGCTATCATTCTCATTGCCATCAGTGTACTGCTGACACTCATTGCCGGATTTATCCCGTCCAAGAGTGCGGCAAAGAAAGACCCTGTGGTCGCACTGCGTTCCGAATAACCAACGCTGACGTTTTCTCGATATGCGAAAAAAGCAATCCTGTACGGAAAGTTTCCCGTGCAGGATTGCTTTTTGCTTTTTTTGTCCGTTTATCCCAGCAGTTCTGCTAAGTCCTGTTCCGGTGTGGTGATCGGTGCAATGCCGAAGTTGTCCACCAGATATTGCAGCACATCCGGCGAGAGGAACGCCGGCAGAGACGGACCAAGACGAATGTTCCGGATGCCCAGATGCAGCAGAGTCAGCAGGATGCAAACTGCTTTCTGCTCGTACCAGGACAGCACATAGGACAGCGGCAGTTCATTGACGCCGCAGCCAAACGCATTCGCCAATGCGACTGCAACCTGGATTGCACTGTAGGCATCGTTGCACTGCCCCATATCCATCAGACGGGGCAGTCCGCCGATCGTTCCCAGCTCCAGATCGTTGAACCGATACTTGCCGCACGCCAGAGTCAGTACAACTGTATCCGGCGGCGTCTGTTTCACGAATTCCGTGTAATAATTCCGTCCGGTCTTTGCGCCGTCACAGCCGCCCACCAGGAAAAAGTGCCGGATCTGCCCTGCCTTGACTGCCTCTACCACCTGATCTGCCACGGAAAGCACTGCGCCGTGTCCGAATCCGGTCGTCAGCTCTGTGCCGCCGTTGATGCCGGTTTGCTGATGCGTCTCCGGATAACCGCCCAGTTCCAGGGCTTTTTCAATCAGCGACGTGAAATCCTTGTCTGCCCCGATATGCACCATCCCCGGATATCCCACTGCCTCTGTGGTAAACACCCGGTCTGCATAGCTGGGTTTCGGCGGCATCAGGCAGTTTGTGGTGAAGAGGATGGGTGCAGGAATCTGGTGGAACTCCTTTTGCTGGTTCTGCCACGCTGTACCAAAGTTGCCCTTGAGATGGGGATAGGCTTTCAGCTTCGGATAGGCGTGCGCCGGCAGCATCTCCCCGTGGGTGTACACGGCGATTCCCTTGTCTTTGGTTTGTTCCAGGAGTAGCTGCAGATCTTTCAGATCGTGTCCCGTTGCCACGATAAACGGGCCAGGCTCGATCTGCATGGAAACCTTTGTCGGCTCAGGTGTCCCAAAGCTTTCGGTATTAGCACGATCCAGCAGCGCCATGCACTGGAGATTGACTTCTCCAAGTTTCAGCACCTCCGGCAGCAGTTCGTCCATGGTCAGTTCCAGACCGATCTGCACCAGCGCCTCCCGGAAAAAGAGGTTTACCGTTTCGTCGGTATAGCCCAGCACCATGGCATGGTACGCATACGCTGCCATGCCACGCAGTCCGAACAGCAGCAGCGATTTCAGCGAGCGAATGTTCTCCTCCGCCTGCCAGAGCTGGTTCATATCGTAATCCTCGTTCTTGCCGCACGGCGATGCACAGGCGGCACACTGCGGCACAAGTCCGCTCTGTTCCCGATGCACCCGGTCGATCTGCGCCTGGATGGAATCGTTATCGAAGTTGACATTGGTCAGCGTCATGAACAGGCTTTCGATCACCAGTTCATTCGTCTGCGCTGTTGCCAGTCCCGGATCGCCGTCCAGCGCTCTTGCCAGACCGATCAGCGCTCCGGTCAGCTTGTCCTGTAACTTTGCCGTATCTGCTTTCTTGCCGCACACGCCGGCTGCACCGGTGCAGGCAGAACATCCTACGGTCTGTTCACACTGATAGCAAAACATTTTCTGTTCCATTTATGATACCCTCTCTTCCAAAATCGTTCCGTCTGTTCCGATCACTGCGACCCGGCACGGGATGTCCTTGCCGCTTGCCGCAATGGCATTCTGAACTGCATACTCGATGCCGCCGCAGCACGGCACTTCCATCCGTGCCACCGTGACGCTGCGAATGTTGTGGCTGGCGAATATTGCCGTCAGCTTTTCTGTGTAATCTACCGCATCCAGTTTTGGGCAGCCGATCAGCGTAATACGTCCACGGATAAAGTCGGCATGGAAATTTCCGTAGGCATATGCGGTACAGTCTGCCGCAATGAGAATGTCAGCATCCTCAAAGTACGGCGCAGCCACGCCGGCAAGCTTGATCTGCACCGGCCACTGAGAAAGCTGGCTGGGACAGACTACACCGGGTGTCGGCTCTCTGTGCTGCATCTGCTTGGCACGCATTCCGGGGCATCCGGAGAAAGGCTTTGCTTTCGCCAGTTTCTGCGCACGCTGAACGGCTGCCTCGTCATATGCCGGTGCCTCTCGCTCTTCAAATGAAATCGCATCCATGGGACACGCCGGCAGGCAATCGCCCAGCCCGTCACAGAAATGCTCCCGCACCAGAACTGCCTTGCCGTCAACGATGTCGATTGCACCCTCGTGGCAAGCCTTTGCACAGGCACCGCAGCCGTTGCATTTGTCCCGGTCAATGTGGATGATTTTTCTTATCATATGGATTCCTCCCTGTATTATACCATTTTTGATTTTTGTTTTTCTTGACTTTCTGAATCCATTATAGTATAATAACGTCATCATGTATGTTGAAATTTCAACAAGGAGGCAGATTTCATGCAAAATTTTTTTCCAGTGCTGCGGCAGTGTCAGCTTTTCTCCGGAATCGCCGAAAACGACCTGCTCGCCATGCTGCGCTGTCTGAATGTTACGGTACAGCAGTACCGCAAGGGACAGACGCTGATCGCCGAAGGGGAAAAGCCGGAAAAGTTCGGCATTGTGCTGTCCGGCGCTGTTCAGCTGTGGCGCATCGATTATTCCGGCAACCGGAGCATTATGGCAAGCGTTGCGCCGTCCCAGATCTTTGGGGAATCCTTTGTCTGTGCAGAGGCAGACGCCATTCCCATCCAGGTGGTGGCATCTGAACCATGTGAGATCATGCTGATCGACGGCAGCCGCATCCTGCACGCCTGCGGCAACGGCTGCGATTTTCACCACCAGGTGATTTTCAATCTGCTGAAAATGACCGCACGAAAGAATCTGGTCTTTCACCAAAAGCTGGAGATCACCTCCAGGCGCTCCACCCGGGAAAAGCTGCTGACCTATCTGAATCAGCAGGCGAAACAGCACCGGAGCCGCACATTCACCATCCCATTTGACCGGCAGGAGCTGGCGGACTTTCTGGAAGTGGATCGCAGCGGTCTCTCAGCTGAGATCAGCAAGCTGCGGAAAGAGGGCGTCCTGGAGAGTGAGCGGAGTACATTCCGATTACTCTAGTAACATAAAAAAGCTGTGCAAGTTATAAAAAACCTGCACAGCTTTTTCGCAAATATAAAGGAGATGATGTTGTCTTTTTTATCAGGATTTTACCTTTACCGGGCTTATTCCTTTACCAGTTCAGCGCCCAGAGCAGCACACTTTTCCAGTGCCTCGTCATCCGGTGTTTCGTTGACGATCAGACCTTCGCCGCCAACCAGTGTTGCACCGTCGTTCTTGGCACGCTCTTCCCAGTTGCGCATCCATTCGCCGTCGCCCCAGCCATAAGAGCCAAACAGTGCGATGGTCTTTCCGGACAGGTCGCCCTCGATGGATGCGAAGAACGGCTCAAACTCGTCTTCTTCCAGGACTTCGTCGCCCATTGCAGAACAGCCGAATGCGATGCGGTCATAATCCGCAATGCTGCCGCTGAAATCAGATACTGCGAACAGCTCTGCACCTGCTGCATCTGCGATTGCCTGTGCCATCTGTTCGGTATTGCCTGTGCCGCTCCAATAAATTACTGCTGCTTTCATGTTTTCTTCCTCCTAAAAATTCACTGGTTTTTGCCAGTCTGCCTGTGACACCGCACAGGTCTTATGATATTTTCAGAGCCTGCAAAATATTGCATCCCTTACTCAGCTTTGCGCAGAGAAATACTCTGCATTTTTCATAGTTGGCAAATGTCCGGCGTGCCTGTTCCACGTTGCCGTACACCTTCCAACAGCCGCACAATTTGCAGTTTTCGCCCTGGTGTGTGATAAAACCATCCACATCCTCCAGCGGATACCCCAGGAATATCCCGATCTCGTGGGGAAACTCCGGCTTTTCTGCAATGCGCTTTTGCAGCCGCACAAGACAGGCTGCTATATCCATGTCATCTGTGTACCCATATCGATGCAGGAACTTCCGGATTGCCGGCTCTTCCAGCCGCTTTTGCAGCAGTTTCGGGCGATACAGCAGCACCAGCAGCCGTTTCTGACAGCGGCACATGATCTGCATTTGCAGTCCGCCTTTCTCTGCCCGTGCGTTAAATGCCGCCGCATAAGACGGAATGTCAAATTCCTCCCGGGACAGCGAAACCAGGCTGGCGCATTTGATGCCCAGCAGCGTCGGTGCTGTGAAATGGGCAAGCTTTTTCTCGAACTGTCTGCATTCGCTCTCTGACATGGGTTCACCTCTTCTGTCAATTCATAGTTAGAAATAGCTAACTATAACGACAAAAAAGAAGAACAAATACGTTCTTTTTTCGCTTGCTATTTCCAACAGTAATTAGTATAGCATAACTAAAAGCATTTGTCAAGTGCTTTTTGCAAAAAAATGCGGAAAATGCCGCAAAGCATCTTCCGCATTTTTCTCCTATTGGCTTTTCCGGGGAATCCTTATCGGATGAAGTTTGTTCCGATGCGTGGCTCTTTCTCCGGCAGACCGTATTTTTCCTTGCCCAGTTCGATGGAGCGCATCAAAAAGGTCATGTTCCGTGCCAGTGTCCGCATCATCTGCAAGCCCTCGCCGTCCTGCTGTGCCTCTTCGGCACGGTTGCCGTGGATGCCGTTCCAGTACTGCCCTGCCGCAACCGGCATACCGCTGATGGTGAAGTACTTGTTGAGTTCGTCAAAGGTCGCCGTCAAGCCGCCACGTCTCGCCGACGCCACTGCCGCACCGACTTTCATGGTCTTGTCAAAGGGTGTGCTGTAGAACAGCCGGTCCAGCAGCGCCACCAGTGTGGCATTTGCCGATGCGTAGTACACCGGGCTGCCGACAACCAGACCGTCACACGCCTCGAACTTGGGTGCGATCTCATTGACCAGATCAGAAAAGACGCAGGCGCCTTTCTTGCGACATCCGCCGCAGGCAATACATCCGCGAATGGGATTGGTGCCGACGGAAACCAGTTCTGTTTCCACACCGCTTTCCCGGAACACCTTTTCCATCTCGTGGAGCGCCGTATAGGTACATCCTTTTTCGTGGGGACTTCCGTTGATTAACAATACTTTCATGTGAGACACATTCCTTTCCATCATTGTGATGTTTTGCAGTATGAGAAACGGACACGGAAAATCCGTGTCCGCTGTGCGCATAATTGTTTTCTCGGAATCGCTTATTTAGTTAAACCGCTCATCAATTACACGGGCGGTCTTTTTCGTACTGCGGGGCAGCACGCCTACTTCGACAACCTTGACGATAGGCGTAAATCCGATGCGGCTCTTGACCTGCTCTGCAATGCGGCGGCTCAAGTCTGCGAAATCCACATCACCGGTGGACTCCACGTAGATACGCATAGTGTCCTTGCCGTCCAGGTGAGAAATACGGATCTGGTACTCGCTGGAGATCTCCTCGAATGTACCCAGAATCTCCTCGATCTGGCTGGGGAATACATTGACGCCTTTAATCTTCATCATGTCATCGGTTCTGCCCATGATAATATCAATGCGTGGGAACTTGCTGCCGCAGGCGCAAGTGCCGGGGATAATACGGGACAAGTCATGGGTACGATAGCGAATCAGCGGAGCGCCTTCCTTGACCAGTGTGGTAATGACGATCTCGCCGATCTCGCCGTCCGGCAGATTTTCGCCGGTAACCGGGTCGATGATCTCCAGGTAGATATAGTCATCCCAGTAGTGCATTCCGCAGTTTTCCTTGCAGCTGATGCCGATGCCCGGTCCGTAGATCTCGGTCAGTCCGTAGATATCGTAGAGTTCGATGCCCAGTTCGCCGGAAATGCGGTCACGCATCTTCTGACTCCATCGCTCTGAACCGATGACACCCTTTTTCAGACGAATCTTATCCTTGATGCCACGCTTGCCGATCTCCTCTGCCAGCAGCAGCGCATAGGAAGAGGTGGAACAAAGTACTGTGCTTTCCATATCCATCATCATCTGAAGCTGTTTTTCTGTGTTGCCCGGCCCCATGGGGATAACCATAGCGCCCAGCTTTTCTGCGCCGTTCTGGAAACCGATGCCGGCAGTCCACAGACCGTAGCCCGGTGTCACCTGGATGCGGTCCTTGTTGGTGATGCCTGCGGTCTCGTAGCAGCGTTTGAACTGGATCGCCCAGTCATCTACATCCTTGGCAGTATACGGGATGATGACCGGTGTGCCGGTAGTACCGGAAGAGGAATGGATCCGGACAATCTCTTCCTCCGGCACTGCCATCAGCCCCAGCGGATAAGCGTCACGCAAATCCTTTTTCTCAGAGAACGGCAGTTTGGCGAACTCTTCGGGTGTATGTACTTCTGTCATGCCGGCAGCCTCCAGCTTTTTTCCGTAAAAGCTGTTTGAGCGTACCAGTGCCTGAATGCGGTCGTTGACCTGTTCCAGCTGTGTTTCATTAATCTTCATTGTGTTTTCCTCTTATCCTTGTATATGCAGTGCTTTCCGGTTCAATTCCCGGAACTGCGGTTTTACAGTACGTTCCATGGTTTCCGTCACTTCTTCCAATGTCAGCGGCAGCACATCGCTGCGCAGCACAGCCCCCAGCATCACCATATTCAGCACCTTCGGCGAGCCGATCTCCCGGCAGGCGGCATCGCCGTCCAGCAGCGTCACGTTTCCGGCGTTCCGCTGTACATAGCCGATCATTTCCGCTGCGTCATATGCGCCGCCGCCCAGTGTTGCCGTTACCGGCTGAATGGGATGGGTGTTCAGAATCACTGTGCCGTCCGGTTTCAGATAGGGCAGCATCCGCACTGCCTCTGCCGGCTCAAAGCCGATCAGCAGGTCAGCAGTCCCTTTCGGGAACATGGGACAGCAGAGATCATCTCCCATCCGCAGAAAGCTGAACACGCTGCCGCCTTTCTGTGCCATGCCGATGGTCTCTGCGCTCATCACCGGAATGCCTTTCGCCATTGCCGATGCGGCAAGCAGCTTGGACGTAAGGACAATGCCCTGTCCGCCTACGCCGCATAAAATGATGTTCTTACGCATGGCAAGCACCTCCTATCGCTTGTGTCGGGCAGACCTGCGCACACAGACCGCAGCCGGTACACAGCGCCTGTTCGATACGGACTTTGCCGTCCTGCAGAATGATGCCGGGGCAGCCCAGTGTCCGGATACACTTCTTGCACTGGATGCACTTGCTCTCCTCAATCTCTGCCGGCTTTCCGGACTTTATCAGCACCGCACAGGGCGACTTGAAAATGATTGCCTTTACGCCGGGCTGTGATGCCACACGCTTGACGCACGCCACTGCCTCTTTCAGATGCAGCGGATCCACGGTCTCCACCGTCTTTACGCCGATGCCGTGCAGGGTGTCTACAATGCTCACCTTGTCTACCACCTGTCCCATCATGGTCTTTCCCGTGCCGGGATGGGGCTGGTGTCCGGTCATTGCCGTGGTGGAATTGTCCAGAACCACCAGCGTCATGTTCGCCTGGTTGTACACAGCGTTCACCATGCCGGTGATCGCCGAGGCGAAGAACGTGGAATCTCCCACAAAGGCAAAGCAGGTGGTGTCCGGTTCGACCTTGCCGATGCCCTGGGTCATGTTGACACCAGCGCCCATGCAAAGACAGGTATCCACCATATCCAGCGGCATGGCATTGCCCAGCGTATAGCAGCCGATATCGCCGCAGAATACACTCTTCTTCCCTTTCATTGCCTCTTTGACGGCAAAGAACGAGGCACGGTGAGGACATCCGGCGCACAAAACCGGCGGGCGCACCGGCAGCTGCGGCGGCGTTTCCGGTGCTGCAGCAGCAGGCTGCTCCCAACCCAGGAATGCCGCCAGATCTTTTGCCACGCTGTCGCAGGAATTTTCTCCGGCAGGGGCAACATCGTGCGTCAGCTTGCCACGAATCTTTGTAGGCAGATGATACTTGCCGCAGAGATAAACCAGTTCCTGTTCGATCACCGGATCCAGTTCTTCCAGGCAAAGCACCTCATCCAGTCCCTGTAAGAATTCCACTGCCAGCTGTTCCGGGAACGGGAACGGCGTAGCCACTTTCAGCACTCCGGGCGCAGATTTGCCATGGAGTACTTCCATGGTATAGGCATAGCTGATACCATGCGTCGCAATACCCTTTTTGCAGCCGGGATCTGCCGCCGGACGAATGCAGTTGCGCTCGTAGCCGGAAAAGACCTCCTGCAATTGTTCGTTCCGCTCTTCCATGCGGATGTGATTCTGGTAGGACAGTCTGGGAAAGATGACCCACTTGGAGGAATCTTTGACGAATCCCTCCGGCTGGTTGACCAGATAATCTGCCTTGTCCTTTACCTGAATCGAGGCATACCCATGACAGACTCTGGTGGTGGGGCGAAACAGTACCGGCGTGTGATACTTTTCTGAATAGGCGAAAGCCTCCTGGATCATATCATATGCCTCCTGCACCCCGGACGGGTCAAAACACGGCAGCTTGGAAAAAGCGGCAAACCGCCGGGTGTCCTGCTCTGTCTGAGAAGAGATTGGGCCGGGATCGTCCGCCACCAGTACTACCATGCCGCCTTTTACGCCGATGTAGGCAAGGCTCATCAGCGGGTCGGACGCAACGTTCAACCCCACCTGTTTCATGGTCACCATTGTCCGTGCGCCGCAGTATGCTGCACCGGCTGCCAGTTCCATGGCGGCTTTTTCGTTGGCAGACCATTCTACATAAATGCTGCCGTCATTGTGCCTGGCGGTCGTCTCCAGCACTTCGGTGGACGGCGTTCCGGGATAGCCCGAAACAACATTCAGACCTGCGGCGACTGCGCCCATGGCAATTGCCGCATTTCCCATTAAAAATTCTGTGTGCATTTTATCAATCCAATCTGAGTTTGCTGTCGGAGCTTGTTTCAGAAACCTCCGCTTGCTCCTCTTCTATTATAGTAGAATTTGTCGGTAAAGTCAAGGCAGCATTGCACAAAGCCGTCATGCGGTATTGCCTCATGGCAGAAAAAAGCCTCTCTGGAACCGTGCCGCATGGCAGATCTCAGAAAGGCTGTTTCCCTACACGAACCGTATAGATATTCAAGAGAGGAAAATCGAAACTGCACCCTGTGCGCCGGATGCAGTTACCGAAAGGAGATTTCGGAGTGGGGCGATGCGGTCAGCGCCTGCAAAGAAGTGTGATGCAGGCATGATTCACACCGCCCGATATGAAATTTTTGAAAAGGGGATGTCTTAGAAAAATAGGAATCGGATTACACCTTTTCCGGCAGGCTGTTGATGATGTGTACCAGGAACCGGAGCAGAGCCAGTGCGTCGTTGCTGCTCATTGTGCCGTCCGCATCACAGTCTGCATTCATTTTTGCAGTAGCATTCAGTTCAACTACCCCAGCTGCCGCCTTATTCAGCAGCACTGCGTCCACAATATCCACCTTGCCGTCCAGGTTAACATCGCCGTACAGCACAGCGCCTGCCTCTTCAGAAGAAGTCGTTGTTTCCGATGCAGTGACAGACGTTGTCTCCGAAGAAGTTTCTGCGGAAGAAACCGTCTCTGTTGCAGATGCTGTGGTCTCCGAAGCGGTTGTCACAGTGGTCTCACTGCTGGTTTCCGATGCGGTGGTATCTGTGCTTTCTGCGGAGGATTCGCTTGTCTCCGATGCAGAAGTCGTTGTTGTCTCAGTGGTTTCGCTGGTGGTTACAGTAGTTTCTGTGGTCACTACCGGTGTTTTGTCGCTGTAGAGTCCGATATCATCGAAGTACCATACACCAGTACCTGGATTGCCGTTCTGTCCGGTGTAGAGAGAGAATTCTTTCACACCGCTCAGTGTCGGTGTTTCTGCGGCAGTTCCCCACTGCTGCACATGGAAATCGGAGAACGGGATCTTGACTTCTGTCCAGCCCTCATTTGCTGTCACCTTCTGGATGCTCTCCCAGTAAGCGCCTGCGCCGTCTACGAACTGGAACGTAGTTTCACGGTTGCTGCCGTCCGACAGGATCCAAAAACGGATGCCGTCAAATCCGGTCCAGTCTGCGCTGCCCAGGTTCTTGGTAGCACCGCAGTATCCCGGACCGCCGTCTGCAACGCTGTACGCATATTTCAGCGCAGCCTTGCCGTTTTTCACGTTTTCCTTATCCAGTGTCAGTGTCAGCTTGTCGCCGTTGGAATTCTGCTTATACGCCATTGCAACGGCAGTGTCATCGTCATAGGATTCAAAGTCATCAATGATGCTCCGTGCAGCCTCTTCCGATTCCTTGCTGTAAACCGTCAGCTTGACTGTGGGCTGGTTTCCCTCGGTGGTCAGCAGCTTTACCGTATGGGTGCCGATCTCCAGCTTTGCCAGAGCGTCCTTTGCAATGGTGATGGTATCTTCTGTCATGGTGTAGCTGTCAGCCGGCAGATCTGCGTCATCCAGCTGCAATCCGGACGCCTTGCCCTGCATCATCTGATAGGACAGTGTGACATCTTCCGGCGCATCCAGGTTGACCCGGAGGTTCTTTCCGGAGAGACTGTTCTTCGGTGTCTGGTTCTGCATTCTCTCAGCGTGTGCCTTGAAATAGGTCAGGATCGGGTCGCCGTCCATCACGGTGAATTCGCTGAGCTTGCGGTCGTTGAATTCCCAGAACAGACCGCCTGCGGCATCCTGCTCCTCGATGGTATCAAACACGGCTTTCCAGTATGCCTCATACTCATCCGCAGGCAGAGAGGAATGCACATTGAATTCGGTAACGACGAACGGCTTTCCGACTACTTCGTGAGAATCTGCGATCCACTGGAGCATGGTCGTCTTGGTGTCCTCCGGTGTCATATTCGCCCACTGTTCATCCGGATACGGATGCGCAGAGCAGAAGTCGATATAGGGTGACTGCTGGATGTAGACGAACGGGTTGCCCTCGTCGCCGCCGAATCCGTATTTCAGACCGTGGCCTTCCAGACCGGCATAGACCATGTGATTCGGGTCAACGCTCTTGATATACTCGCCCATTTCATCCACCCATGCACGGAGTGTCAGACCAGTGCTGTCCTCGCCGGCATCCTGGTAACGGGGTTCATTCATCAGATCCCATGCAAAAATGGTGGGATCGTCTTTATACTGCACACCAGTGAAATAGTTGGTACGCTCTGCAAAGTGCTTGGCGTAGTCCTTATACCACTGCTTGCAGGTCTCGTTGCTGAAATACTGCGCCCGGTTCGCATGGCTGCCGCCGGTCAGTCCTGCCCAGCTCAGCTTTTTGTCAATGCCGCCGTATGCCTCCCAGTAGTTTTCCAGCGTGATGATAACACGGATGTTATGCTCTTGTGCAGAGTACATGATATAGTCGAAAAGCATGAACTCTGCCTCGTTATACTCGCCCGGTGCAAGTTCAAATCCGTGCCAGGTCTCATTGGAAAAGCCCCAGGTACGCAGTACCGTAACGCCGTTGTCCTCCATCTGCTGCATCCGGCTGTCGATCTGATCCTTGTACATATACTTGTTTTCGATATCCTCGTTGGAATCTTTGCTGGAGCCGTCGCCCAAAGTGAACAGATCGTAGGAGTTGCATCCGGCAAAATAGAACGGTGCGCCGTCACACATGAAGTGTGTTCCGTCTGCATAGACAAAGCCTTCCGGCACGCTGGATGTTTTTGCAGCCGCTGCCGTTTCGCTGTCTGCTGCCCAGGCAGTGGAATAGCTGCCCACTACACCGCACACGCCCAGTACCGCACTGGCGCAGAGTGCTGTGATCTTCTTCAGATATTTCATAAGCTGCTCCTTTCTCACTTGCTCTCCGGCAAGCTGTTGATGATGTGTACCAGGAACCGGAGCAGTGCCAGTGCGTCATTTCCGCCTACTGTGCCGTCTGCATCGCAGTCCGCATTCGTTCTCGCAGATTCGTTCAGTTCCACCACGCCGGCAGTTGCCTTATTCAGCAGCACTGCGTCCGCAATATCTACCTTGCCGTCCAGATTGATGTCACCATACAGGACACTGCCCGGTGTTTCCTCGGATGTTGCAGTAGTCTGAGAAGATGTCTCTGTGGCAGATGCCGATGTTACTGTCTCCGAAGTAGTAGCAGATGCTGTGGTCTCCGTGGTATCCGAAGAAACGGTTTCAGAAGTCTTTCCGGTATCCTCAGTGGATGTAGAAGTTTCTGTCTCTGTGGTGGTAGTTTCCGAAGTTGTGGTTACCGTTGTCTCTGTAGTTTCTGTTGTGACTGAGCCGTCCTTCACGGTAATGGTCAGAACCACATCCGGGCAGTCTGCAAAGGAAACGTGTAGGGTGTGTTCGCCAGCTGCCAGCGTATCCAGATAGGAGCGGTTGAACCGGAACTGGCTGCCGTTTACTGCAAAGTCTGTTCCCTGCTGCAATGCGTTGCCGTCCTCGGTGATGCCTGTCAGTGCGTGGCCGTTTGTGATAATGGTGAAGATAATGTCTGTCGGATCCTGCTTATCATAGACTGCTGTGGTCTCTGTTGCCTCCGCATCCGGTACAGTCACAGTGCCGTCATGATACAGACCGATGTCATCGAAGTACCATACGCCGGTACCCGGATTGCCGTTCTGTCCGGTATAGATAGAGAATTCCTGCACACCGCTCAGCGTCGGTGTTTCTGCGGCAGTTCCCCACTGCTGTACATGGAAATCGGAGAACGGGATCTTGACTTCTGTCCAGCCCTCATTTGCAGTTACCTTCTGGATGCTCTCCCAGTAAGCGCCTGCGCCGTCTACGAACTGGAATGTAGTTTCACGGTTGCTGCCGTCCGACAGGATCCAGAAACGGATGCCGTCAAATCCGGTCCAGTCTGCGCCGCCCAGTTTCTTGGTTGCACCGCAGTATCCCGGGCCGCCGTCTGCAACGCTGTACGCATATTTCAGTGCAGCCTTGCCGTTTTTCACGTTTTCCTTATCCAGTGTCAGGGTAAGTGTATCACCATTGGAATTGGGGGTATATGCTGCGGAAACAGCCTTGCTGTCGGCATAGCTTTCAAAATCATCGATCACGCTGCGGGACTGTTCCTCTGCGGTAGAATCATAAACCCGGATCAGTGCCGTAGGCTGTGCGCCCTCTGTTGTCAGCACAGTTACCTTATGATTGCCCAGTTCCAGCTTTTTCAGCACATCCGCTGCAATGGTGACTGACGAGCTGCTGACGGTATAGTCGGTTCCGTTTTTCAGCACGGTGTCTCCCAGCTGTACGCCGGAGATCTCGCCCAGTTTCATCGTTGCCTGGAAGGTAACGTCCTTCGGATTCACAACGTCGAAGTCTGCCTTCTTCGGAGAAATGCTGTTCTGCGCATTCCGTGCGCTCATCCGCTCTGCGTGTGCCATGATGACATCACGTGCATCATTGGTTTTCGGATAATCCCGGTAGTATACGGTGTAGCCGTCATAGTCCTGGTACAGGCTGTCGCCGTCCATGGATGCCAGCATCCAGTAGTTTGTGCCGGCGAATTCTACGCCCTCATAGGTTTTGCCTTCGAAGATGTCGAACCAATCTTTATAAACATCGGCTCTCTCACTCTGATCCTTCCAGCCAAACTCTTCCGCAATCAGCGGCTTGTTCATGGCTGCGGTATCCTCGCCGTGTTTCTTGAACCAGAACTCGCCCTGTTCTTTGGTGAGTCCCCACTGGTCGCAGTATACGTGCAGTGTGCCGAAGTCGATATCCGGCAATGCTGTCAGTTGCAGGAAATCCATGCCGGAGCTGCCGTGGTATACGTACTTGTGGTCACCCTCCGGGAAGTCGTTGTAGCCGTAGTTGTAAAAGCCCTCATCTCCCACTGCCAGCATATGGTTGCTGTCGATGGACTTTACGTATTCGCTCATTTCCTTTGCCCAGTTGACAACCACATTCTTTTCGCAGCCGGCGTCAGACTCGCACCGGGGTTCGTTTGCCAGCTCCCAGGAGAAAACAGTGGGATCGTCTTTGTATTTCACGCCGGTGTACACGTTCTCGTGGTTGAGCAGCGTCTTGACGTAGTTCTTATACCATCCCTTGATGGTTTCGTTGGTGTAGAAGTCATCGTGTCCGGTGACATTCTCGCCTGCCAGCTGCGCCCACTTTACATACTGTCCCATGCCGCCGAACGCTTCCCAGTTGTTAGTAAATGTAATCAGCAGCTTTACGCCTTCCTGCTCCGCCTTGTACAGTGCATAGTCCAGCTTTTGCAGACCGTCCTCGCCCTCGTTGACGACCGGCTTGTTCAGGTCAGCGTCGAAATACTGGTAGTACACGCCTTCCTTTTCACCAGAACCGTCTACGCTGTCGGTAAACACGGTATAGCCCTTATCGGAAACCTTATCGGTCTTGACGCCGGCATCCAGGTTGCCCCAGGTACGGACTACTTTCATGCCCATTGCCGCAGCATCTTCCAGCGCTGCGTCTACGGTCGCCTTCGGTTTGAAGTTGATGTAGTAGTTGTTTGTGCCGGCATAGTAAAATGTCGAACCATCCAGCATGAACTGTGTTCCGTTGGTGGTGACAAATCCGCTGCGGCTGTCTGCCGCCTGCACGGTCACTGCGCCGGAAAACGGCATTGCAATTGCACTGCACCCAAGCACCAGACTGCTTGCGGCTGCGATCCATTTCCTCTTCATTTGTTCCTCCTCATAACATTGTGTCTGCCTCTGGTGTTTGTTCCGCAGGGACAGACGGGACAATTACAACCTTACCTCTTACTGCTGACGCATAAACGCCAGATTCTTGTCGATCAGCTCACAGCGCTGCTTGACACAGTCTGCACTGCGGAGCGGATCGCCGGGCGTATGAAACGCATAATCCAAAAGCCGCTTGATGTCAGTTGTGGCAACGTGCAGCCGGGTGTCGGAAGATGCGTAATAGATATAAACCGTACCATCCGGGCGGACGATCGCACCGTTGGTGAAAACCACATTGGAAACATCGCCCACACGTTCTTCTCCCAGCGGTGCCAGGAAGTAGCCGGAGGGTTCTGCGATCACCTTCCACGGCTCGTGCAGGTCGGTGACAAACACATACAGCACATAGCGAAGTCCTGCCGCTGTATTCCGCACGCCGTGCGCCAGGTGCAGCCAGCCCTTTTCCGTTTCGATCGGGACAGCGCCGGCACCGTTTTTGGATTCGGTGATGGTGTGATACTTCCGCAGGTTGGTCATGCGTTCTTCTTCGATCACTGCGTTTGTGATATCGTCTGCCAGCCCAAAGCCGATGCCGCCGCCGGAACCGGTCTCAATGAAGCCATCCATAGGTCTGGTGTAAAACGCATACTTGCCGTCCACGAGCTTCGGCAGCAGGCACACATTTCGCTGCTGGGGACTCTGCTTGGTCACCAGATTCGGCAGGCGTTCCCAGGTGTTCAGATCCCTGGTACGGACAATTCCGGCAGCCGCAACTGCCGCAGACAGGTCATTCGGATCTTTCGCACTGGATTCCGAACAAAATACGCCGTAGATCCAGCCGTCCTCGTGCTGCGTCAGACGCATATCATAGACGTTTGTCTCATCCGGATACAGATCCGGCAGCACAATGGGCTTTTCCCGAAAGCGGAAGTTGTCGATGCCGTTTTCGCTTTCCGCCACGGCAAAAAAGCTTTTCCGGTCATTGCCCTCTACCCGAACCACCAGACAATACTTGCCGTCCAGATAGATCGCTCCGGCATTGAATACGGCATTGACACCCAGACGCTCCAGGAAAAACGGATTCGTCTCCGGGTTCAGATCATACCGCCAGTGCAGCGGCACATGGTCACGGGTCAGCACCGGATTTTTCCAGCGCAGGTAAATGCCATTGTAAAAGGACGATTTCTCATTTTTGCGGCTGAGCAGCTCTTCCTGCTTTTCTTTCTGCCGCAGATATTCCACATGATACATCCGGTTTCCTCCTCAGTGATTTCTCTTGATGATTTCCATGCACATTCTGCCGTTGTGATACGGGCATTTCCACGGGTCAACGATGGTCAGCTTTTTTACAGGTTTCCCGTGGATATCCACTTTCCAGAACCACTCGCTGTTTTCCCGTGGATCGACCAGCAGACGCAGGATGCACGCCCAGACCTTTTCTGCCGCCTCGCCGTACTGCGCCTGTTCCGGGTGCTTTTCCAGCATATGGGTGAACCCCAGTATCGCCTCGGACTGCACCCACCAGATACGGTCGGTGTCTGTCACGCCGTTTTCGATCTCATTGCAGACCGCCTCGCCGTCAAATCCACGTTCCAGCACGGATTCTGCCAGCACGTCTGTCATACGGTGTATCTTCTCCGACAGTTCCCGGTCACCCAGTAGGTCACAGCCCCAGTCCAGCAACCATGCGCTTTCGATGTCGTGTCCATAGCTTTGCAGGTCGATCAGACTGTGATACGACCGATCGAAGAATACCTCCTGCCGCCGTTTTTCCGGATCGAACATTTTTTCCGACCAGATATCCAGCAGCGCCCGCAGTTCCTTTTCCACCTCCGGCGACTTCGCCGCCTGGTACAAACCGCTGTAGCCCTCAAACACGTGGAGCAGCGTATTCATGGTACGCTCTGCCATGACGCCGTTTTCAGAAAGCTTTTCATTAGACTGCGGATTCCAGAACCGGTCATAGGACTCGCCGTAGCCTTCTGCATCCCGGCAGTGCATCTCTACGATCTGAAACAGCTGCCTTGCTGTTTGCAGCGCCTCGGGATTTCCGGTCAGCTGATAGTAAGCGGAGAGCGCATAGATGGCAAACGCCTGGTTATAGGTGTGCTTGGTGGTGTCCAGCGGCTTTCCGTCATATGTCACCGACCAGAACACACCGCCAGCCTTGCGATCCACGCAGTAGCGCATCAGAAAGCGGTACGCATGATCTGCCGCATGGCTCAGTTCCGGGTTGTGGAGCAGCATGGCAGCCTCTGAGAAAAACCAGAGGATGCGGCTATTGAGAATACAGCCCTTTTCTGCTTTGGCATACCGTCGCAGATCCAGGTCAACATAGCTGATAAATCCGCCGTATCGCTCATCTTTCAGCGAAAGCCAGAACGGGATGATCTTCTGTTCCAGCATGGTCTGCACTTCCGGTGTCAGTCGTTTCATATGCGCTCAGCTCCTAATTGAAGTCTTAAGGCAACACCGCACAAAGCTTGTGCGTAAGATGCGCAGCCGGATTTTTTTGGCAGATTGCGCAAAAATTTCGCAGGCATACTTTGTGTCTGGCAAGGAATTTCTGGGCAATATGACGGAAAATCAGCAAGCAGATTGCGTGCAAAGCCGTCAGGCGGGCCTTGTGCGGTGTTGCCTTATTTTCTACCCTCGCTGCGGTCATCTTCATTCGCCGCATCGTGAGACTGAATGTATTCGATCACGGTCTCGGCATCGGTAAATGCCAATCCTACATAACTATCTGCACAGCCATAGTAAATGGCGATCCTGCCGGTGTCACCGTCCTGGAGTGTCGCACAGGGGAAGCAGACATTCGGCACAAAGCCACGCTCTTCATACCACTGGTCCGGCGTCAGCAGGAAGTTTTCACAGCGGTATTTCACCTTAGACGGATTCTCCAGATCCAGAATTGCACCGCCGATGCTGTAAACAAATCCGTTGCAGGTATTCGTCACCCCATGGTAGAACAGCAGCCAGCCCTCACTGGTCTCAATGGGTGCTGCGCCGCCGCCGATCTTGGTGTTTTCCCACCAGCGGCTGCTCTTTCCCATCACATGGCGGTGGTGTCCCCAATACTCCATGTCCTTGCTCTCGCTGAGGAAAATGTCGCCGAACGGCGTGTGTCCGCTGTCGCTGGGACGGGAAAGCATCATGTACTTGCCGTCGATCTTCCGTGGAAACAGCACTGCGTTCCGGTTAAACGGCAGGAACGGATTTTCCACCCGGACAAATGTCTGAAAGTCGGTAGTCTTTGCCATGCCGATGGCTGCACCGTAGGCATCCTGGCACCAAATCACGTAGTAAGTGCCGTCCACTTCCACCAGCCGTGGGTCGTAGGCATAAACCGGCTGGAACAGTTCTCCGTTTTCATCCAGGAACTGAATCTTTTCCTGGTCGAATGTCCAGTGAATGCCGTCTGCACTTCTGCCGAAGTAAATAAACGGAATGCCGTTCACCTGCTCTCCCCGGAACACGCCGACAAAAGCATCTTCATACGGAATGACTGCGCTGTTGAAAATGCGTGCCACACCAGGGATGGGATTCCGGGAGATAATGGGATTTTCCTGGTAGCGCCATACCGGTGCAGTACAGTCTGCCGGGCGCTCCTGCCACGGCAGATTGGGCAGGCTGCCTGTCTTTGTCAAAATTGGTTTCATTGTGAATTGCCTCCTTATCATTCCTTGACAGCGCCCATTGCCATGCCGCTGTAGATTTGTTTCTGGCAGAACAGGAAAATAATCAGAATCGGGATCATGGTAAAGATTACGCCGGCACAGATATACTGATACTGGCTCCCCATCGGTCCTGTAAAGGTATAGAGCGAAGTCGATACCACCTGGTACAGGCTCTTATCCTGTAAGTAAAGATTTGCCATATAATATTCATTATAGGTGCTGACACCTTTCAGAATCGCACTGGTGACGATCGCCGGTTTCAGCAGAGGCAGCAGGATGCGGAAGAATACACCGAAATAGCTGCATCCGTCCAGAATCGCCGCCTCATCCAGAGTTTTCGGGAGATTCTCGAAAAATTGCAGAAAGATGTAAATTGCAATGACATCTGTGCCGAGCATCAGGAAAATATAGCCGTAAAGGGTGTTGACCAGATGCAGCACGGTCATGATCTGATAGACTGTGACCTGTGTTGCAATGCCGGGAATCAGCGCTGCGACCATGAACAGATTGCGGATCAGATGGTTGCCACGGAACTGAAAACGGTTCAGCACATATGCCAGCATTGCGGAGATCATGGTGCTGCCTACCAGCACGCATACCAGAATGAGAAAGCTGTTGAGAAATGCTCTGCCCATGTCTGCCTTTACCCAGGCAACCTTGAAGTTTTCAAAGTTCAGCCAGCTTTCCGGCAGTGTCATGACGCTGGTCGTGCGGTACTCTTCATCGGTCTTGAATGCGGTAGTCACGCAGCTGACAATGGGAACCAGCGCACAGAATGCGCCGAACAGAAGGATGGCATACTGAAGGATCTGCTTTGGCAGTCTTTTCAGAAAAACGCTTTTGCTTTTCATTTTCTCGCCCTCCTCTTTCCGACACGAACGCCGGAGTTCATCTTCTTTTCCGCCAGCTTTTGAATGCCGCTGACTACCAGGATCAGCACCAGTAGCACCACTGCCATTGCCGACGCCAGACCAACCTTCTGGTTGGCGTGTGCCAGCTTATCCATGAGAACAAAATATGTGGATGTGCCAAAGCCGCCGTCTGTGATAACATATGGAATTTCAAATACGGAGAGAGAACCGGAAATTGCAAGAATCATGTTTAGCACAACGATCGTGCGGATGGACGGCAGGATGATATACCGGAAACGATGCCATGCGTTTGCGCCGTCAATGGCAGCCGCCTCATACTGCGTCTTGTCTACACTGGCGATTGCGCCGATAAACAATACCATGTTCTGTCCCATGTACCGCCAGATGGAGGATGCCACCAGCACCCAGTTATTGATGCGGGTGTCCTTGAGCCAAAACGGCAGCATATCTTCCGGGATTCCCAGCAAGCCGAGGATGGAGTCCAGGACAAAACCGTGGGTGTAGAAATACTTGAAGATAAACCCGACGGCAATGCCGCAGACCAGGCTCGGGAAATACAGTGCGCCACGGAAGAAACTTCCGCCTTTGGGGTTAAAGCTGAGGATCGTTGCAAACAGCAGTGCCAGCGCAAGCTGTACCACAGAACCGACCATATAATACAAGCTGAGTTTCAGCGCATTGAAACAATCGTCCCGGGTGAAAACATCAATATAATTTTCCAGCCCCACAAATTTTCGCTCGCCGATATACTTCATATCATAAAAGCTGAACTGCACCATTTTGAAAAACGGCAGGTATGTAAACAATATCAGCAGGAACAACGGAACAAACAGGAATGTCAGCGTGACAACCACTTTCTGTACATTCACATTCGACCATTGCAGCCGCCGTTTCCGCTTGGACAATCCGACTTCTGTATGCCGCTCTGCCATGTCCATGCACTTCCTTTCTGCGTCGTCGATGGATTTACTCCGGTGTTACACCGCTCTTTTCCTGTGCGGAAGTCCATTCAGCATTCCATTCGTCTGCGATCTCTTCCATGGTCTTTCCGCCGCCGATGGCTGCCTCTACGATTGCTGCCACGTGTGTGGAATCGGAATCCAGGGAGATCTCAGAATCGTTGTTGATCTTATTGAACAGATCTTCTTCCCCTGCCGGTGCCGGATTATCGGTAATCAGTGTGATATCCTGGAAGCTCTCCAGAGAATCCGGATAAGTATCACCCTTGACGATGGGGATACCGCCCTGCGTTTTTGCAAATCCGGAGGATTCTGTGAGCCACTTGATGTACAGCATTGCAGCGGTTTTCTCTTCACTGGTGCTGTTTACATTGACGCCGTAGCAATAGTCAGCGCTTGCGGACGCATACTGCTTTCCGTCCACGCTGATGGGGAACGGCATATATGCAATGTCATCCGCATTCGGACCGCCTGCCTGCATCTGCGGCACTGCCCAGCTGCCCAGAACCATACAGCCGATGTTGCCCTCGTTGATCTGTGCCTTGCAGCCTTCCCAGTCTGTGGTGGTCGGATCCTCTTCGGTCAAGCCCTGCTTTACTGCCTCATATAAGGTATCATAGACAGCATACGGTCCGGTCATATCATCGTGCTTTGCAAACGGATTCTTCGAATGCACCAGCTTGTTGTTCTTAAAGTCCGGATCGCCGGTAGCACCGCCGCTGATATAGCCGTCCCATGCAGTCAGTGTCCATCCGGCAGCGTAGTTGGTGTACAGCGGAATCGCATCGGTCTTATCCTGGATCAGTTTCAGATCCGCCAGGAAGGTTTCCGGATCGGACGGCAGTTCGGTGATGCCTGCCTTTTCGAAAACCGCCTTGTTGTAAACAATACCGCTGACATTGCCCATTGTCGGGATGCCGTAAACCTCATTATTGAACATCTGCTTATCTACGAATTCGTAGGTATCCTTGAAGTCACCGTAATCGCCGATCTTTTCGAAATAGTTGCTGAGTTCGCTCTTGTCCACGGTAGACGGGATGCAGCAGATGTCGCCCCAGTCTCCGGAAGAAAGTCTCGTGGTGGCATCGGTGTCATAATCGGTGATGCCCTCATAAGTGATCTTGATGTTCGGATATATGGCGTTGAACTTGCTGATGTAGTCCTGGAAGTCGGAATCCACCAGATCGGTGCGGTTCGTCAGAATCTTCAGATCTGCTTTCAGATCGGTTTCGGTTTCGCCCACCTTCATATCTTTATAGGCTACTGTCGGCTTTGCGTCGTTGTTTTTGCCGGATGTACTTCCTGTGCTGCCGCAGGCGGTTGCTGCTGCTGCAAGGATTCCTGCCAGTACCAATGCCATTACTCGTTGTTTCATTCTGATTTCCTCCATTCAGATATCGCAATCTTATTCTTTTTTTCACGTACAGGTTTTCGGAATCTCTTTTGTATTCCGTTTTTCTATGATTCTATCTTACTCTATTTTTACCTAAAAGTCAAGCTAAATTTAAGCTTAAATTTGCTTTTCTGCGTTTTACACAAAAGAATTCTATTCAGATCAGCTATATTAAACAAACAATATCAGATTTTTGTTGTGTAATACTGCAATATCTCGTGGTACAGCTAAATTTTTAGCTAAAAAAATAAGCTGCACAGACATTTCCGTCCATGCAGCCGCAAGAATGTTCTGTTTTTTGGAAAAATTCTAGCGCAGATCTTTCACGCTCTCCCGGATCACCAGTTTGCCGCTGACCACAATGCGGCGTACATCTGCATCCGGTTTCTGGATGCGGCGGATCAGCTGCTGTGCGCTGACTTTTGCCATGTGGTCTACGTCAACGGCATAAGTCGTCAGCGGCGGCACAGCCAGCCCTGCCAGGATATAGTCATCAAATCCCACCACGGAGACGTCTTCTGGCACACGAACACCTTGTTCTTTCAGTGCATTCAGCAATGTATATGCTGTGATATCGCAGTTGCAGGCAAACGCAGAGGGCATTTTTTTCAGATGCTCCAGAGAAATGGTGACCTTTCCTTCGGCGTCACGGTCTGGCAGGACGTAGTCTTCCGTCACGCTGACGCCTGCCTCACGCATGGCACGGCAATAGCCGTAATAGCGGTCCGTGATACTGCTGGTGGCGTTCACCGAGCCTACGAACATAATATTCCGATGCCCCATTTGCAGGAGATAGTCCACCATGGTATACATCCCATAATAGCCGTCGGAGATCACGCTGTCCCGGTGATACCGTGCATCAAAGGCATCCAGCACCACCAGAGGAATCCCGGTCTCTGCCAGCATTTCCCGGTACGACTTCGAGAAATTGCCCATGACAATAACGCCGTCCACCCGTTCTTCCTGCACCAGCCGTGGAATCTGCCGCTCCTGCTCGGCGCTGTCTGTCACGACCTCCAGGATGCCGATATGTCCGGTCTGCGCCAGATAAAACAGAATGCGCTCATACAAGTTCCAATAGAACGACTGTCCCTTTTCGATGTATCGGTATGACGTCACAATGCCCAGGGTATACGTCTTTCCCGTTGCTGCTGGCTTGAACTTTTTGCTCTGATAGCCCATTTCTTCTGCCAGCTGCAAGATCTCCTGCCGCAGTTCTTCGCTCACGCCGTCCTTTCCGGCAAGCGCCTTGGAAACTGTTACAATGCTGACATGGAGCCGCTCGGCAATGTCTGACATCCGTACTGCTTTTGCCACGTTTCTTCGCCCTTTCTTTTGTAAGGTTACTTTTTAGCTAATTATACTGTAATTTAGCTAACTTGTCAAGTTTATTTTTCGAACAGCCGGCAAATATTTTTTTGCGGTGCGGTAAAGGGCGCAAAAAAGCCGCTGTGCGTCATACACAACGGCTTTCGGGTTCTGTTTTCGAAAGTTCATCAATAAATGACATCCTGCCAGGACGGGTTTTTGCCTGCGCCCTGGAGCGCAACATAATAGAGCATATAGTAGATATCCGTGGAATCCACCTTTCCGTCGCCGTCGATATCAGCAGCAGCGACCTGCTCGTCCGTGAGTCCCCCGTCTAATCCAACGCCACGATAGGCAACATAGACCATGGCATCGAAAATGTCAGAGGTGTCGATTTTTCCGTTGCCGTCCAGGTCGGCTTTGAGAAGTGTCTTTGTGCCGTCTGAAAAATGAACAGACCCACCGAGTCCCATATTTTCAATTGCATCCCATTGTTCCTTTGTACCCAAATAATAAATATCGGTTAGTTTATCGCAGCCCATAAAAGTATCTTCTTCAATATATGTCATGCTGATTGGAATTGTTATTTTTTCCAAAGAACTGCAATCATAAAAATTTGATTCCAATAATTCAGTTACACCCTCCGGAATTTGAACCTCCTGCATTGTTCCACATCCACAAAAAGCCCAACTTGCAATTTTTGTCACTGTGTCTGGAATAATCACCTTACCTGTACAAGTTCTGCCGTCAACTAAGATTCCATTGATAATCACAAGCGGATTTTCCTTCTGCATTTTTGCAATCCAAGGTGTTTCCCAGAAAGCTGAGCCTTCGATTGTTGCAACATTCTCTGGAATCACAACCGTCTCTAGGTTTGTGCATCCTCGGAAAGAATTATAGCTGATTTCTTCTGTGCTTTCCGGAAAAATGATTTCTTTTAAGGCAGTGCAGTCTCGAAAAGCCTCCTCTCCAATGTACGACAATCCTTCTGATAAATTAACTTTTTCTAGGTTTGAACATTCCAAAAAGGCATCTGAGCCTATATTCTTTACACTGCCCGGAATTGTAATTTCCGTTAAGGCAGTGCAATTTTCAAATGCTTTGAATTCAATTTCCGTTACATCGTCCGGAATCATAACACTGCCGGAACAAGTTGTTCCATCAATTAAAATATGACTTGCAATCACTAATGGACTTTCCGCTAGTTTAGCTTTCATCCATACAGTTCCCTCAAAAGCGTGATAACCAATATTTTCGATGCTGTCCGGAATTGCTATTTCCGCTAATGCAGTGCAATTCTCAAACGCTGAATATCCAATTTCTGTAACGCCATCCGGAATCGAAATATCTGTCAAAGCAGTGCAATTTTCAAAGGCTGAATCTCCAATATATGTTACACTATCCGGAATCGAAATATCTGTCAAAGCAGTGCAATTTTCAAAGGCTGAACTTCCAATGCTTGTTACGCTGTCTGGAATTATGACTTCAGTTAAGGAAACACAATCAAAAAAAGCACTATAAATTCCAGTTACCGGCCTTCCTTCGATTTCCGACGGGATTTCCAATGTACCTGTAATAGACTCAGGGCAATCATTAATGGATATAGTACCATCATTCCAAACAACATAATTCAGTGCAACTGAGCCTGTTTCTGTTGAAACCGTATATTCTCCTTCCGAAACTCCATAACGAAAACTCATCTCTTTTGCCAACACCAAGCCATTTCCATTCGGCAGTTCTGCCCCTGCCAGCGGCAGTGCCGCCGCACATATCACCCCGGCAGCCAAGCCTGCCAAAAACTTCTTCATTTTTTCATTCCAATAGACTCCCTTCATAAAATTGTCATTGCGCAAAAGCACAACTTTCCATGATACATCATGATAGTGTTTATTATACCGCAAAAAAAAAAAAAAAAATAAACAACTTTTATGGAACATTCTATGAATTTCAAAAATTAAGCATATCATATTTTTTTCAATGCAGCTTTGCACTCTCAATTCCCACAAAAACAATTGACATTTCCCACAGATTGTGATACAATATAGGCAAAACGGAAATCAGATGCGGAAGGATTCCGCACGCACATGATACAGGGAGGACTTTATGCTGCATCACATTTTTCAAAAAGTGCTGCTGCCGGCTGCTCTGGCAGGAACTATGCTTGCCGGCACAGCAGCCCCGGCGGTATCTCTGGCGGCACAGGCTGCCACACAGCCGGACAGCTATCACGACGACTGGCTGCACGTCAACGACAACGCCGAGATCGTAGACAAGGACGGCAATCCGGTCTGGATCACCGGCTGCAACTGGTTCGGCTATAACGTCGGCAGCCAGGTATTCGACGGGGTCTGGTCGCAGAATATGCACGATATGCTCCGGCAGATCGCCGACCACGGGTTCAACTTTCTCCGGATTCCCATGTCCACAGAGATTTTGCTCCAATGGAAAAATGGTGAACCTGACCCGGCAACGCCAAAGGTCAACCAGTACACCAACCCGGAACTGACCAAAGAGGGCATCGAGGGCGGTACGATCAAGTACAGCTTTGATATCTGGAACATGGCGGTCAAATGGTGCCGGGAACTGGGCATCAAGATCATGATCGACATTCACAGCGCAGAGACCGCCTCAGCCGGTCACCAGGTCAGCCTCTGGTACACGGACAAATTCAGCACCGAGGACTGGTGCGATGCGCTGGCATGGTTTGCAGATTATTACAAGGATGATGACACCATCCTTGCCATTGACTTGAAAAACGAACCGCACGGTACAGCTGACGTAAAGGATCAGATGGCGAAATGGGATGACTCCACTGACCCGACCAACTGGAAATATGCCGCAGAGACCTGTGCGGCACGAGTACTGGAAAAGAATCCGGAACTGCTGATTATGGTCGAGGGTACGGAGGTTTACCCCAAAGAGGGCTACGACTGGACTGCACCGAGAATCGACTACACCACCATGACAGAGTACTACTACGGCACATGGTGGGGCGGAAACTTCCGGGGCGCAAAGAAATATCCCATTGATTTGGGCAAATATCAGAGTCAGCTGGTCTACTCCCCTCACGACTACGGTCCGCTGGTATGGGAACAGAAATGGTTCTACGACGGATTCACCCAGGAAACTCTGCTGAAAGACTGCTGGTATGACAACTGGTTCTTCCTCCAGGACGAGGGCGTCGCTCCCCTGCTCATGGGCGAATGGGGCGGATTCATGGACGGCGACAAGAACGAACAGTGGATGACATATCTCCGGGATTTCATGATCGAGAACCGCATCCACCACACATTCTGGTGCTTTAACGAAAACTCCGGCGACACCGGCGGTCTGGTCTACGACAACTTCGGCAAGTGGGACGAGGACAAATACGCCCTGGTCAAGCCGGCGCTGTGGCAGGATGACAACGGTAAGTTTATCAGCCTGGATCATACCATTGCACTGGGTTCCAACGGCATTTCCCTTTCCGACTACTACGGCGGCAACACCACGACCACACAGCCGGATAAAACCATGCGTCCCGGCGATGTCAATGATGACAAGCTGGTCAACGGTGTGGATCTGGCGCTCATGCGGCAGAACATCACCAAATGGCAGAGCACAGATGATGTGCTGACTGCCAGCCCACAGGACACCAACGGCAACGGCGTATTCAGCATAGCAGATATTGTCCTGCTGACGCAGTATCTGCTGGGAAAAGACGTGACACTGAAAAGCTATTCTTCCTAAGTCTATGACAACATAACAAAACGCCCCTGCCTTTCCGGTACAAACCGTGAAAAGCAGGGGCGTTTGTGTTATTGTAAAATGATCTCAGACAAATGCCTCTTTGATGCTGTCATAGTGCAGGAAAATGCCCTGTGAGGCAATGGCACGAATCTCCTCCGCAGTCGCCAGTGCGAACTCTGTCACTTCGTCCGGCTGCACCTTTACATCCGCCTCGGTGAAGTCCAGCACATACTTGTAAATGTCCACGAAGTAGTTGTTCTGTTCCTCGGGATTGACACGCTTATAGGAGAACGCATAGCCGCCTTTTGCGCCGGTGACGTCGATTCCGGTTTCCTCCAGAATCTCACGCTTTACGGCATCGGCTCCGTCCTCTCCGGCACGGACACCGCCGCCGGGAACTTCCCACCAGCCGGGCGCCCACTCTTTGTCCAGTTTCCGGCGTGTAATCAGATACTTGCCGTCCGGACGCTGCAATACACCCAGTACGGTCAGGTGAAACTCGTCTGGTTTCATATGCCAGTCGTTCCGGTTCATAGTGCGACCGGTTTTCTGCTTGTTTTCATCGTAAATATCCCACTGTTCCATGGATTCTGCTCCCTTTTTTCAATTTTTGCCTTTTTATTGTAGCATAGTTGCAGGGTGGTTGTCAAGGGTGAATGTGAATCCCGGATACCAAAGGAACAGCATCACTTATTTCCGTAGGTCAGCAGATTGCAGTTATAATAATCCCACTGGTCGTCCTCGTTGTCAACGGAGAAAAGTTCGCCGTCATACGCCATGAAGTTGTCCCAGACAGTGGCGGAACAATCCCAGGCATTCAAGAAATACATTTTCTTGCCCAGCGCATTGGTCGCTGTATCCATATAGACCTTGTTGCCATATACCATAGCATTTTGTCCCCAGCCGTCTGCCACGTTGTTCTGCTCAAATGCACGCTGAATGGCTGTACAGCCGTTCCGATAACCAATATTGTTTCGGATCACGCAGTCATTGCCCTTGATGTTGATAAAACTTTTTGCGTAATTTTCACCGATCATTCCGGTTCCATCAAATGTGCAGTTCTCTACTGTTGTTCCGGTGGTGTACTCTTTGATGTCAACGTGTTCGGCTGCGACATTCGGTCCCAGCTTACAGTTTCTGATGGTATTGTTGTCGCATTCATAGCCGTACCCTGTAGTGCTTTGAGCGCTGCCTACATAAATCGCCTCGCCGTATCCCGGAGACACAACGCCGGTATCATGAACGCTGCAATCTTCAATCAAGCAGCTGGAGCTGTTGTCCCGAAGGTGGATGCCTTCAGAACCGATGTTGTACACTTCGCAATTGCTGATTGTTGTGTGATTGGAATTGTCCAGCATAATACCTTTCTGGGCATTTGTCACCTTTAGGTCTCTGATCTCCCACCAGTCGCCGGAAACAGACAAAACGTAATTTTCAGCGGTGGAAGAACCGGAGAGAATCGCCGGTTTTTCCGGGTTTTCAGAGCGAATGACAATGGGGTTTTCTTTTGTTCCGTCCGCTGAACCGGTGAACATATATCCCTTTGGCGTTTCGCCGCTGTAAACATATTCACCTTCGGCAAGGATGATCTCATCCCCTGCCTTTGCATTTTCCAGAGCCGTTTTCAGTTCCTCTGTATTTTTTACGTGAATCTGATTGGCTGTATTCTCTGCCGGGAACAACTTCTGCCGCATCATGCAAAGGTCGAACACATCCACTTTCCCGTCTGCGTACAGGTCTGCGGCTTTCCAGTCCGCCAACTGCACACCGGGGACAGCGAGGAGCCATTTTTGCAGGGTGACAATATCTGCGATGTCGAATTTCCCGTCTGCGTTAACATCGCCCTGCACTGGGTCAGTCTCCGTTTGTGACATAACAGCGGCGGTCAGCAGAATAAACGCTGCATTGCCATAGATCGTGTTTTCGTTGGTCGTCCACTCGGCATCGCTGTCCATGTAGCACTTGCCGTTATACTTCGAAAGATGTCTGTTGTTTGTGGAATTTGCGCCTTCTGTCACGTATCCATCCGGGCATTTGTACGGCGTGAGTTTTGCATCCTTGGTGTAGATTGCACTATAGATATTCTTTACGCTGTTCTCCCCGTATCCCGAAACGTAACTGAAAGATACCGGATTTACGCCCAGAATATAATTGAAGGCACTCTGGTTGGAATGCAGCACCGCATCGGGAATACTGTCACTTCCCTCCGTAACCATACTACCGAGCAGCAGCGTCATGGAACTCTGTGCAAGAACCATGTTGGAACCCCACCAGTAGCCCCAGTCGGGATAATCTGTTCCAAAGCTGTCATAATTCAGGATGCGCTTTCTCCACGGCTCAAACTTACTGAAAACGGTTTTTATCTTGTCTGACGGCGCATCATTCTGATACAGATAGTGGAAAAATCCCAGGAATGCTCTTCCCTTATGGCTGTATCCGAGGGAACTTCCGGTAAAGCAGGTGTTCACGTTTTCGTTTTCACAATTGGCAATCAGATAGTTTTCATACACATCTGCATTGTTTCCGGCAGTTTTGGAGGCACGATACAAAGCACCGGCTGCCCAATACATACTTCTGTCCAGTTCCTCCTGTGTGAATGTATAGGTACGATTTGCCGCACCAATGGACATATGTTTTTCGTTGGAAGAATCTGTGACCCAGTTCCAGGCACGGACAGCAGTTGCCAGGCATTGCTCCGCAAAATCGGCATACGCCGGAATATCTTTATAGACGAGATACGCATGGGCAAGCATTGCCGCCATATCCGCTGTTGCAAGGTGAGAGCGCAGGTCAGTCTCCTGGGCGCCGGAAGTGTAATCCGAAGTGCTGTACAAGGTATCTTCAATGTAGATCGTGCCGTCCTTGTAATTGGCAGCAACATAGAACGAGCCGTCTTTGTCCGGATGTTCCAGCTTGAGCAGCATATCCAGTTCCCATTTGATCTCGCTGAGAATCGCAGGAGAATCGGAATACCGATCACTTGTCTTATCCGTTTCGGGAATATTGGGATCGAGCTTTCGGAATTCCTGCGGGAAAAGTTCATAGGCAAGCAGGAGATTTTCGACCGAGGTTGCTGCAGGAGAAACATATTTCCCGTAATCTCCGGCATCGTACCATCCCTGTGAAACGTCAAATGTTTCGGCATTGGGGTTGTCCCTGTCTGACCATCTTCTGACAGAGACATCATTGGGGTGCAGATTCTTTCTTGCGAACTCCCCGGCGTACTTTTCTTCCAGGTCAATTCCCTGCCGCTGATAGTAGTAGTATTTGCTCATATCAGACAGCATTTCATCATACACGTCATCCCCGATTTCAAAAGGAACTGAAACGATGGTATCCGTTTTCAGATCTTCTTCCTTATCTCTTGGGGTCAGCGCAGATGTGTTCAGATCTGCATTTGGTATCCGGATAAAATAAGTACCCTCATCTATTACGGCATCAAAATTGATCTCGTAGACGGACTCCCCCGAAATCGTTTCATCTGCGACAGCATCAGAAAGCATATTCGAATAGGCGACTTTTCCAGAATCCTTGTTTACGACCTCATACCTCTTGCCGCTCAGAGAACCGAATTTTGCAAAGCAGGAAACCTTGGCATTTTTCTCGCCCTCACAGGTATATCCCACCTGGTTTACCTTAATGAAGGGATACTGCCTTTCCTCATCATCCGAAGATATTTTCATATTGCGGAACGATGCCGATTCCCCGGACGGGACAGCGCCAACGCTGATTTTCCACACGTTGTGCTTGTCGAACCCTTTCTCCGAGATGATCTCTGCCAGATCATACAAAGGCAAGGTATAGCTTGTCCATTCCGGGGATGCGGTTACGGCGTTCTGATATTTTTCCAGGTCTGTCCAGTTGACGGTCACATCTTCATTGTGAGAATGAGACGTGATGCCGATACGAAACGGAAAACTTGTCTGTCCGCTGCTCTGCACCTCAAACGACAGACTGCCGTTGTAAAAATAGTCGTACAGATCAGATGTTGTCCAGATCGTATTCGGGATAATGTTTGCACCGCCCCAGCTTTCTGTTACCCACAGATTTTTTCCATCGTTGTCCAACAGAATCGTTTGCAGCTGCGTTCCTGCTGTTTCTTCCACGTTTGCCGAAGATACGCTTACCGCTGACATGGACATAGATGAAAGCAAAACGGCAAAACTCAAGGTAAGGGATAGGATTCTTTTTCGCATTTTTTCTCCTTTTGCAGATTGTTTTTCGAGAATAATTTCTGTAATTCCACTTATTTTACGCATCATAAATCTCTAATTATCATAAGATTCTATATGATGTGTTGATTATTTTTATTATAAATCCTTTGATATAAATGTCAATATATGCGGATAAATATTACATAGGAACAAGAACGCCTTTTAGAACAGACAGAAAACGGCTATACAAAAAGCAGGTACTTTATATTAGTAAAGTGCCTGCTTTCTCTTTCCGCATCAGTAATTGCGATAGTTTCCCCCGTGATTGTCCCTGCTTTTATTTCAAAATCGGTACTCTATTTCCATGGCTGCCATCTAAAAACAACTCACTATAGTTTTTATGGCAAAAAATTTCAATCATTTTGTCCATGTGCCAGAATGGTTCTCTTGCTTGAAGTTCTTCTAATGACATCCAAAAGATATTGCCTTCGGATGATGATTGAATTGTCCCGGAATATGTATTCGTTCTATATAAAAACACGATATACCTGTTACCATCCTCTTTGACCCAATCCTTTACACCGCAAAGTTCAAGATTGGATACAGTCAATCCTGTTTCTTCATAAATTTCCCGAATAACAGAATCAACGATAGGTTCGCCGTTTTCGATATGTCCGCCAGGAAAGACGATGCCTTTATAATCCTTACCAACTTTTTCTTCAACAAGCACATTGCCCTGATCGTCATAGATCATGCACATATTTGTCAGTTCAACCGGAGTATTACGGTTCATTTGCTCCACCTCACTCTTTTCTCGTTTTATGATGCCTTCCAATTTACAGTTCTACAGAGTTTCAGAAGAATAACAGTATTGTATCAAAAAAATATGAAGAATTCTACATCACTCAAATTGCAACGTTCGGAATGTACGCTAAAAAGCATCAAGTTTGAGAAACAGAGTCACATTATCTGTCATCTTCCCAGTAGTTAAAGACTTGTTAAGAATTCTTATGTTATAATCATAGTACAGAGAAAGCCAATGACAAGAATTGAGGGAAAGACTATGTTTCTGAGGATACTGAAAAAAGACCTAAAACGCAAGAAAACCATGAACGTGATACTTCTGATATTCGTGATACTCTGCTCGACATTTGCAGCGGCAAGTGTAAATAACATTATCGCTGTAACCGGCGGTCTTGATTATTATTTTGAAAAGGCAGGCATGGCAGACTACTATCTGTTCGCTCATGACGGCAATGGTGAAGGAACGGTAGAAAATCTGCTTGAAACAAGCGCCAATGTTAAGGACTGGCGTTCTGAAAAAATGATAGATGCAACATCTGAGGCGCTTCGTGACGGAGAAAACAAGTTTATGGATTTCTCCAATGTCCTGCTGATATGCGATATTTCCGACACCAATCTGAATTTCTTTGACAGAGACAACAATATCGTCAGTGACGTGCCAAAAGGCAAGGTGTATATAACGGGATATGTGCCGATCAGAGAGGGCGCTACAGCCGGGGATAAATTCAGATTGAAACTCGACAGTACCGAGATCGGACTTGAAGTTGAAGGTATCGCAAAAGATGCGCTTTTTGGTTCTGCAATGATGGCAAATCCACGATTGCTTATGAACCACGAGGACTTTGAAACACTCCTTAAAGACGAAACAATAAGCACATACAGAATCGGACATATTTACTACATTGATTCCGATGACACATCTGCACTGGAATCGGATATTTCAGGGCTTTCAGACATTTACTTTTCCGGCAGCAATGCTATGATAAAAACGACCTATATCATGAATACGCTTGTGGCAATGGTGATTCTTGTCATCAGCATAGGTCTGATTATCGTGTCGTTTGTTGTGCTGAAATTTACGATAAGGTTTACCATTTCAGAAGAGTTTCGTGAGATCGGCGTAATGAAAGCAGTTGGTCTGCCGAATACTTCAATACGTTCCCTGTATATCGTAAAATATTTCGGGATAGCGATTGTGGGCGCAGGCATCGGATATGTATGCAGCATACCGTTCGGAAAAATGCTCATCAACAGTATAAGTCAAAACATGATGCTTGGAAATGACAACAGCATTATTGTAAGTATTCTTTGCTGTATCGCCGTAGTACTGCTGATCCTCCTGTTCAGCTGGCAAAGCACAAGAAAAGTGAACAAACTCTCTCCGATCGATGCAGTCCGCAACGGTCAGACGGGCGAACGCTTTGGGAAAAAGAGCATTCTTCACCTTGGAAAATCAAAGCTGCCGACAAGCGGATTTTTCGCACTAAATGATGTTGTAAGCGAGCCGAAACAGTACGGTATCCTCACAGCGGTATTCGCAGTATGCACATCTATGGTAATGATACTTGCTGTCACGGCAAACACGCTTAACAGTGACAGTCTGTTATACCTACTCTCTGTGACAAACAGCGATGTGTATATGTCTGATTCAGAAAGAGCGCATGACGTTATGACAGGCATCAAAACGCTGGAAGAAACAGAAACTGAGATAGAGGATATTCTCGCTGAACATGATATGCCCGGAACGGTGTATCTGGAGACATGGTATAAACTGCCGGTCACATCAAAGAATGAAAATTTCAATATTCCCTTTCTGAAATGCAAGGATACAAAGACGACCGATTATGAATACACGGACGGCATACCGCCGATGTGTACGGACGAGATCGCTGTTACAGAGCAGATCGCCGATAAGCTGAATGCACATATAGGCGACCATGTGACGGTAAATATTGGTAATGAGAAAAAGGAGTTTATCATAACGGCATACTTCCAGGGTTTCAATAATCTTGGCGAATGTGCGAGATTTCATCAAGACCTGGAAATCCCTGATACGCTGATGTCTTCTGCATTTTCCTATCAGATAAACTTTGACGATGCCCCGGATGATGCCCTTATTTCGGAACGAATCGAAAAAATGAAAAAGATATTTGACAATGAAAATATCATGGATACAACGGAATTTGTCATGGAAAGTACAAGTGCCGGCGAGACGATCCGTTCGGTAAAAAACCTTGTGCTTGCCATTTCAACTGTCATCATCATATTGCTGGCAGTGCTTATGGAACGCAGTTTTATCACAAAAGAAAAAGCAGAGATCGCTTTGATGAAAGCAGTCGGTTTCAGTGACGGGTCTGTTATTCTGCATCACACCTTACGCTTTACCGCAATTACACTTATCGCAATCATGATCTCATCGGCATTGCTCATGCCGCTTATGAATCTAATCATAGATCCGATATTTGGGCGCATGGGAGCAACGGGAAAAATAGCCTATCAGATAAATGCCGCAGAGATATTCGGCTTATACCCTGTCATAATTCTCACAGCTACCGTGACAGGCACACTTCTCACTGCACTCTGCACAAAAACAATAAAAGCAAGCGATACCGCAAGCATCGAATAATGGAGGAAAATCCGATGAATACAGTTTTACAGACAAAAGGACTTTGCAAAACGTACATTGTAAACAAGCGCCAGAACAACGTCCTGAAAAACATTGACCTGACCATCCACGAGGGCGAAATAGTAGCAATTATGGGACCGTCCGGTTCGGGCAAAAGCACACTTCTCTACTGCGTTTCGGGCATGGACAGAGTAACAGCAGGCAATGTCTTTTTTGACGGCAGAGAGATCACTAAACGCAGTGACAAGGAGCTTGCACGACTCCGCCTGGATGAAATGGGATTTATCTTTCAGCAGATGTACATGATGAAAAATCTTTCTGTACTGGATAATATCATTCTCCCGGCGGTGAAATCCAAGAAGAACACCGAAACACGAAAGCAGATCGAGGAGCGTGGACGGACACTCATGCACAGACTGGGCATTGACGATATCGGCAGCAACGATATCAATGAGGTATCCGGCGGACAACTGCAAAGAGCCTGCATCTGCCGCAGTATGATAAACGATCCGAAGATGATTTTTGCAGACGAGCCGACCGGCGCACTCAACCGCAAAAGTTCCGATGAAGTCATGAACGAACTGCTTTCCCTCAACCATGACGGCACAACGGTCATGTGTGTCACCCACGACCCGAAAGTTGCTGCAAAGTGCAGCCGGGTACTGTACATCGTGGACGGCGGTATCATGGGCGAAAAGGAAATGGGTCATTTTGACGGCAGCGATAAGGAACTGCGTGACCGTGAACGTGACTTGAATAACTGGCTGATGGAACAAGGCTGGTAAATCGCAAGGGGCAGAATTTCGGTTTTGCCCCTTGATTTCGCACTCAATTTATGGTAAAATATTTACAGGTGATGAAATTATGATAGACATACTGATCGTTGAAGATGATACAGAATTATCTGCGCTGCTGACCGATTTCCTGCGTAATGAGGGATATACTGTTTCAGCAGCGGCAGGCGGCGAATATGCCATTGCGCTTTTTGAAAAATACGGTGCAAGGCTTGTGATCCTGGACATCAATCTGCCGGATGTGAACGGCTTTGCGGTCTGCTCAAAACTGCGTGAAAATGCGGACACGCCAATACTGATCGTCAGTGCAAGAACGGATAAAGCGGACAAGCTGAACGGCTTTGACCTGGGTGCAGATGATTATATCGAAAAGCCTTATGATATAGACATTCTCCTTGCAAAGATAAAAGGCATTTTCAAGCGCAGATATCAGCGCAGCATTCTTTCTGTGAACGGCGTTACGCTCAATCTCGCCGACCGCACGGCAGAAATTGACGGCAATCCTGTCGAACTGCCGGCAAAGGAATTCGACCTTCTGCAACTGCTGATGGAAAATCAAGGCAAGGCACTCAAAAAGGAATATCTGTTCAACACCGTATGGGGCAGTGACAGCAATTCGGAATTGCAGACACTTCATGTGCATATCAACCGCCTGCGGCAGAAATTAGGCGATGATCCGAAAAACGCAAAGCGGCTGATTACCGTCTGGGGTGTGGGGTACAAATTCGTATGAAAGCATTTCGCAAACTTTGCATAACGATAACGGCGGTATTTGTCCTGCTTGCAGCAGTGCTGAATGTATGCCTTTTACGCATGGATAACAGCAGCGGCATCTACCGTGTGGAAGTGAAACGGCTCACCGATGAAATAACACAGACTGGTTCTTATGACCTGTCGCAATATCCGCATTTAACAGGCGTTTTTACAGGCGACGACTTGTACACCTCCGATGAGCCGTATGTCATCATTGATGGGAACGATACGCTCTATCGTGTGGAATATACGACCGAAAATAATCATCACGATTTGATGATCGTCAACAGCGTGTTCGGGGCGATTTTTCTGATATTGATGTGTGTGCTTTTGTACATCAGGCAACATATCATTGTGCCGTTCGGCAGACTGAATGATGTGCCGCAGGAGCTGGCAAAAGGAAATCTTGCGGTAGAGATACCGGAGGAAAAAAGCCGCTTTTTCGGCAAATTTACATGGGGCATAAATCTTCTGCGTGAAAGCATCGAGGACAGCCGCAAAAGAGAGTTGTCCATGCAGAGGGATAAGAAATTACTGCTCCTTTCACTGTCCCATGACATCAAAACACCGCTTTCGGCGATAAAACTTAATGCAAAGGCGCTCGAAAAAGGGCTGTACAAGGAGAAAGACAAACAGCTTGCGGCGGCACAAAGCATCGGCAAACGTGCGGACGAAATAGAGCAGTTTGTCAGTGAGATAACCAACGCCGCAAGCGAGGACTTCATGACTTTCGAGGTCACCCAGAGTGAGGTGTTTCTAAGTTCCATCCTCGCAAAGATAAATGCAAGATACGCCTCACAGCTTGCATTATCGGGAACGGAGTTTGCCATAGAGAACTACGATGACTGTATTCTCTCCTGCGATGCTGACCGGTTGGCAGAATGTCTGCAAAATCTGATCGAAAATGCTATAAAATACGGCGACGGCAGACAAATCAAACTGAGCTTTGATAAAGTTGACGGCTGTGAGCTGATAACAGTCAGAAACACAGGCTGTACCCTTGAAGAAAAAGAACTGCCGCAGATATTTGAGAGTTTTCACCGTGGCAGCAATGCAGCTAAAGTGCAGGGAAACGGTCTGGGACTGTTCATCTGTAAACGGTTGATGTCACTCATGGGCGGCGAGGTCTATGCCGAAATTCGAGAGAAATGTTTTTGTGTGACGTTGGTAGTGAAACTGGCGTAAAAATTTTATATAGAGGAGGTCACAGCAGTGACAGACAAGAAAGCGCTGACGCTATTGAAAAAATACTATCTCCCGTACACGGCAGAGGGAACGCTGTCCGAATCTGACAGAGCGGATGCGTTCAAAAGCGGTATCCTTGTGCCGGATTCCGCTATGACACACGATGAAATCATTACAGCGATCAAATCTCTTTCTGAAGATATTTCCCTGGAAAGCACTGCAAAAGCATTCCTCTACAGCCTTTCAAGCGGAGATATGCGATATCGTACAGCTTTATCCAGTCTCGTGTGGGCAAGATCACTTCCGAAACACGAATTCATATCCAATAACGCAGAAAAGGCGGGATGGCGCACGCCGTCCTGTTCGGTATGCGGCTGTACACATGGGCTGGTAACAACAGAGCGCATTGACTGGAACAATTACGGCGTTTTCCGTTACTTTCCGCCAAAACAGTACGGCAGAGAGCCGGATTTCGCCTGCGCCGAGTATGTGCTGCACGATCTGCGTGAGTTTGAAAAGCTGCCTGCGGCAGAACCGTGTGAAGAAGATTATTGTATACTGAACGGAATCTTTGCCTGTGTGGGACAAATGAAACCGCACAACATGGACATTGCTTTGGTGAATGAGATACGGGGCAAGAAGTTTCTGGATGCTACGGGCAACGCTGTTCACTGTATTCTGGGAATTCTCTCTCTATGTGGCATACTGGAAAGTACCGCACATAGGGGCTTTTTGCATAACTTTACAAACAGCGGCGAGATCGGCGGTTATCGTGACGGGCTTTCGTTTTATCCCCTATTCTATTGGCGTGGAAAAAATGGAGTGAATTATGACGCTGTAAATGAAATATTCGGCAGTTTCAGCGGCGACAGGTTATCTCCCAGTCATGCTGTTATCCCTGTGAAGAACGAGGCAAAAGCACCTGCAAAGAAGGTTGTTTCAAAAGCGGAACCGTATTATTCTGACGGCGTTTACACGATCATGCTTACCGATGCGGAACGACGGTATCTTGCACTTGATCCAATTGATCCGAGCTGGGAAACAGAATCTATGTACAGCGTGACGCATTGGCTGAAAAAGCGAACCGTCTTATTTTATAAGGAAAATACAATCGTCAAGGTGATCCATGAAGTGCATTCTATAGATGATGACGACGCATATTGCTGGAGAGACTACAGCGAGTTTGATACCCGACTTGAAACAGACAACCGGAAAATGCTGCTGCCGCTGACTGCAAGGGGCAGAGCGAAACCGATCACGCCGACCAATGTGATGGCAGTCAAACCGTTCGGCTGTACCTTCAATATTTATCTGAAAAAAGAGGAAAGTCAGATAGCGGTTCAGAATCTGAGAAATAATCAGATCATTCCCATCGGAGAAGAAGAGCGTGTGAAAAAAATCATGTCTGATGAAGATTTCCATGAATTTATGCGTTACTATATTTCAACTTGTCCCGATGATTATTTTGAGCATATCTCTGCGGTAAGGAATATGAAACACCAGACTGTGAAATTCAGAGCAGGCGATATTTTTCGCTGTCAGATCGACAGAACACACTGTGCCTACGGACTGATTCTCGGAAAAACCAGGGAAATTGAAACGTGGAAGGAACTGCCCAAAGAGCATTCTTTTCGTCATGTCATGACGCAGCCTATTCTTGTAAGAATGTATGATTTTGTCACTACAGATCAAGAGATGTCAGCAGCTCTGCTTTCAGACAAAACTTTGTGTCCGCCGAGACTCTGCTCGGACTGTGATATATTATGGGGTACACATAAAATCGTTGCTCATAAAAAGCTTGTCCCCGATGATATTCAATTTCAGTTACAGCTCGCAAGGCAGGTGAAAAAGGACGAGCATTTTACACCTTTTACGGCGGAAGGCTTTATGGAAATGTCCCCAAGCCGTCCGAATCCGGAAAGCTTATACGTAGAGTGGGGATTTGCTTCGTTTGAGATACCGTGGGCAGACGTTCCCGACAACATCCGGCGTCTGCTTGATAAAGGAAGATACTTTGACGGCGGTGTTGCAATGTTTATCAACGCCGATACGCCAAAGCATATACGCCAGGACAACTTGTTATTGCTTGAAAATCGGGACAAATTTGGTGCTGTTATGGAGTTCCTCGGTCTGTCTCCCAAATGTACGGTCGACGATTTTGCCGCTAAATATGGCGGAATCTCACGGCAGAAATATATTGAACTGATTGAGGAGCGAGGTAAGTGAATGTGACATGAACATGGTAAAGCATTGCTTTGCCGTGTTTTGTTTTTCTCATACAAAACAGAAAAGGCAGTCCTGCCCGGCTGTATGCCGGACAGAGCTGCCCTTTTTCGTAATTGAATTTTAAGGATGGTCAACCACACTGGCGTATTCATCTAAAATGTAATCTGCATAAGAAGCGGCTTGCCGTTCATATCCGATTTCTGTAAGTCGAATATCGTTAATCCACTGAAAATAGTGCGTCAATTCGTGTGCTATTGTTTCCAGTATCAGCGCTAAAGCATCATCTCTCCCTAGTGTTATCAAATTATCTGTATAACTTCCGGTTGCAACACGTATATATGGTTCATACATCTCGTGATATGGCTGAAAAAAAGTGCCATATACCATTTCGCCGTCCATCGACTTAATGTATTTTTTCCCTTTCACATACACCGGCACTCTTATTGGGAAAAAGTACTCTTTTCTCAACCACTTTCCAAATTTCAGGCACGCTTCTCTTACTTCCGTGTTAACGTCGGAGGTAAAACGGAATCTAAGACCACTTCTTCTTGATTGAATATTTGTGAAGTGATATTTCCAATTCTCAAGTGTCCAGATATGCACAATGTCACTTCCTGTTTTTCAGCTTAAATTTTCTGCTGGATTCCTACAATGCAGTTGTTTGTTGTTCTTTAGTATACCATAATTTTGAGAAGAAATCAAGAAGTACCAAAAGCAAAATAGCCGAACAATGTCACCGCCGATTATCTACGAAATAATTGTCAATTTTCCCTTATCCATCTCACAAACGGTATCGCACAGCACAGAAATGTCTTCCGCCGAATGAGATGCCAAAAGAATTGTTTTCCCCTGTTCCTTTAGATGGAGCAGGTATCTTCGCATATCCTGTACGCCGTCTTTGTCCAATCCATTCATCGGTTCGTCCAGAATCAGCAGGTCGGGATCTTCCATGATCGCCTGTGCCAATCCCAGTCGCTGCCGCATACCCAGTGAAAACTTTCCAACGTGTTTTTTACTGTCCGGATCTAGCCCAACCGATTGCATGGCATTTCGGATTTTTTCTTTTGAGGCTCTTCCGGTAATGTCCGCTAAAAACTTCAAATTCCGATAAGCACCATACTCCGGAAGAAATCCAGGTGTTTCGATGATAGCCCCTATATTATCCGGGATATCAACGTCTTTTCCGATCACTTTTCCAAATACAGTGACTTTCCCGGAGGTAACCGGAATAAATCCGCAGATACATTTCATCAGCATGGTTTTACCGCTGCCGTTTCGTCCGATGATACCATGTATTTTTCCGGGCGCAAAGTTCATGTTAATATGATGCAGCACGGTTTCTTTTCCAAATGATTTGACAAGATCTGTAACTTGAATCACGTAATCCATTTGCTTTCCTTTCTGTCCTTACTTTGAATCAATATCCATTTTCCATCTCTTTCTAAATACTAACAGCAAAACAATCAATAACAAAGAAAGACCGCAATAAACGCCGATGCAATAATAGAAGGAAGGATGATTTGTCTTTTCAGCAACATCGACCTGATTCAGCGTACTCCAGGAAACCGGAGAAAAATACAACTGCTTATCAGAACCGAATGCCTCCACATAGCAGCTGAATAAGATAATAATTCCACTGACGATGCTCCCCAAGTAGCGTTTACTGCTGATGGTGTTCAAAAAGTAAATCAATAATCCAATGAATATCGCCATGAGCCATGATAGTAAAAACGTATACCAAACCGCCTGTATGGGTGTAAAATATTCAATGACGTAACCGGCGACAGACAAAAACGAATAGCCCAATTGTGATGCCGCATTACTGTATGCAATTGTATAGAGGCATTTCCCCCAATCCATAGAAAGTTCCGATGAAGGAAGTGCGGTAATCACAGTACACAAAAAGATAAACAGATAGTAAACCGCACTGGATACGATAATGTATAGGATTTGCCCGGTAATCCATGCCTTTCGCTTACACCTTACAATAAGAAATAATGCGTTTTGATCGATAAAAGGTGCATTGCAAAACATCAAAAGCAGCGGCAGCGTAAAAATCAATTTCAGATGATATTGCGAATACAGAAACGGATACTGCCATATAGAAGACGAAACGCCTAAATCAGCACTCAAATCGGAAAATTTTCTCGTATTTTCCAGAATCAAGATAAACAGGATTGCGGCAATCGTCCAAATACGATAGTCCTTTTGCCATTTTCTGAAGTTCTGCAAACAAATGCAAACGGTTATTTTAATGAATGACATCCTGCACCCTCCTTTTTGCAATTTGCCAAAAAACAAATGCGAACACTATGCCAAGGCATGAAAATACAAGAATAATATAAGCAGATGCCAGCCACGGATTAGAGGAAACATCTGTGTAGCTCAAAGACAGATACCATAAATTCGGCAGGAACTTTGATTCAATTGTAATCATCTCCAACACATAACTGAAAACAAGCGGAGCGCAGACTGCCAGATACGCATTCAAAAAGCAGGCAGACATTGCCAGACCGGAAAGCGACCACACAGCAATACTGTAGGCATAATGAAACGTCCGGAAAAACAAATACAGCCCCACATCTTTTTCATTGAGAAGTACGCCAAATGTTCCGGTATAATCATTTCCATCATAACAATACAGTGTGCCTCGTATGCAAAAAAGCCCGATGCACAATAAGATTCCCAAAAACACAATGAGAAAAGAAGATACAAACTGCATTACCAGATAAACTGACAAATGCTTTGACAAAGAGGAACGATACAAAATAAAATTTGCCATTTTTGTGTTTCGTTCTCTGCAATAAACCGTTCCAAACGGAATCGTTGCAAACAGCATCATCAATTTTCGGTAAGAGCTGATGTCCAACATGAGATCGAACGCATAGATCACGCCGGGGCGTGCGTTCTCCTCCTGCATACCAAACCAGCAGATAACGCCGACCATGACAATTGCCAGATAAAAAAGAGGCGACAAAAGTAATCGTTTGATGTAAGAAATAAATATCTGCATACAGCACCTCACTAATACAACTCACCAGTCAGTGCATCCACACAAATCGTACTGTAATAATGTGTAGAAGTCCCATCATTATTGGGCAGCACAGAATCCAAAATAAATACCCAGACAGGCTGTAATTGCAGTACGTCCTCTTTTTGTTCCAGAACATTCCACTTCAAACTGCACCCGGACAGTGTTTCTGTACCTTTTGATTCATCTTCATTCACAGCCATAGATTCCATATGGGATTTCACTCGTTCGATTGCCTGTTCCGGAGAACAGATCTGACTGCTGTCCCCTTCCTCTGTTTGTTCCATTGCATAACTGCATTCCAGATATTCCAGCCCGTTTTTGCTGAACACGCTGACCAGCTTTGACGGGCGTCCTTCGGTCATATCGCTGACAGAGGAAGAAATTGTATAATTGGCAGCAGCAACGCCGTCTATTTCCGTTGGGTACACAAGCATATACGCATCTGCCTCGTCATCCCACGGAATATCCACACCAACATTTGTTTTTGCATTCTCGACGCAATTCTGATTGAGCGCATATATCTCTGGTGTGCTTGCCACAGGTAAATCTAACGTTTCTATCAGATTTTGCATATATGCAAGAGCATCCTCAGAAGAGAAGGTATCCAATTCCTTTTCCGGCATCAGGACACGCATATTCTCCTCTGAACAGGATAGGTCATAGTAATACGCAAAATAGCTGTAGTAATCATCGGATTTTTCCGTAGCGTACAGAATGCTGCCTGCATCATAGCACAGCGTGGTATTATCCTGTGTCTGATATAAATGATAGTAGTCCTTCCCGGGAATATACATACTTTCTGATGTTTCTTCTTTTTGATATACCTGTTTTGTATTTCCGAAAAACAAGGATTCCATATCCTTTCCCTCAAACAATTTCAATTTGCATTGTACTTCGGGAATATTTTGGGTGTAATTCTCCGGAATGGAAAACTGGTATGTCAAATTGTCATACGGAGACTGGTTCATTTCTTCAACATTCAAAGATGACATATTATTCTGAGGATGTGCCGATTTGCTGGCAGGAAAACAAGCTGTAAACAACACACAAGATAATATTGGCACGATTAAAACTTGCCTTTTCATTCTGGATACTCCTTTCCGTCATTTTTTAGCATCCTTGCACAAAATAATGACTGTGCTGCCTTTTGAAAAACCTGCTGACGCATTTTTCAGTTTCATTATATCAATTTCAATAAAAAAGTCAATATAATTTGCGTAGTTGGTATGTTTTTCTGCGTAATTGGTATGTTTTTACCTTTTTTGCATAAAAAATGCGATATGGACTTGCACGGAAATACAGCGCTTTTCAGCGTGTTTTCCAACAAATCAATCATATCGCATTTTACCGCAGAGTGCAATATTTTGTTCCCCAAATGCAGGTTTTAGTCCCCCAAATGCAGATTTTCCTCTATTGGAAGAAGAATATCTACATAAAACATCCCTTCTTTCTCATAAAAATCAATCAGACCATTTCGTTTTGACACAAGATCTGTAACAGAACGCAGTCCCCAGCCATGCAGCTTTTTATTTGCTTTTTCCGTTTTCAATTCCTGATTCTTTTTCAAAACAGATGCGGCAATTGTATTTCTGACCACAATCCGATAATAGCCTGCCTCTTCTGAAATTGTCAGAAGTATCTGTGCGTTTGATGGATTTTTCTCACAGGCTTCTATGGCATTGTCCAGCAGATTAGACAGCATGATGCTGAGATCAAACTCCAAATCATGAGGAATCTGAACGACTAGCCGCAATGAGGTATCGATTCCTTTGGACTGTGCATCATTGAATTTCGCATTTACAACCGCATTTAACATGGTACTTGAGCATTGTACTTGAGACAAAATTGTATTTACTTTTCGCTCCTTAAATTGTTTCGCATACGCCAATGCTCCGGAACAATCTCCCTGTTCTATCATGCCGCATAAACAATCGATCCCATTCCGAAAATCGTGACGAAGAATCGAGATTTCTTCATACTGCTGCTGTAAATGCTGCATTTCATCTTGCTGCCGCTGCAATTGGATTTCCATAATATCCCGTTCTTTTTCAATTTGACTCGTGCGGTTCATCTTTCTCAGAAATATAAAAATGATGACATCTAAACCGGATAAAAGTAATGTAATCGCAAGGTAGATATATGCCGTAAGATGATTATTTCCAATGGAAAGATTAATTGCAAATCCCATGAAAAGTGTAAAAAGGAATGCCGATAATATAATGATCCATTCATTGCGCTTAAAATGATATGTTTCTTTTTTCCGGAATGACAAGATACACTGTGTCGCTGCAAAGTAGAATAATTTCGTAAGGAACAGACAGACTACACGCTCTACATTCTGCGCATCTTTTAGCTGCAGCATTGAAACATCTGTAATTGCGCTAACTGCCGACATTACCGGAAGATTGATAAAGTACACTAAAACATAATTGATTACAGATATCAAGATCTTCTCAAAGATGTTTCCTTTTAGAAAAACTGCGGAAAACACAATTTCAATTAACAGACAACTGGAAATCAAAAATGTTTCGTTTGCTGCCCCGAAAGTTCCTGCCACATCTGTTGCAAACAACAGCGAAAACAGGAGAATCCATTTCAGAATGCGGCAATTTTCCGATCGGAACTTAAAGTATTGGATCAGCATCCGTGTAACGATCATACATTCTACTACGACTGCAAGAATTTCTGTGTATTGCCAAATCATAACACACCCTCCTCCCGCATCAGTCGCTGATACTGCAATTTTACCTCTTCACTCCTGCCTCGGCTCAATGGTATTTTATCGTGATTTGCTTTTAGATACACCCAATCACCTTTGATTTGCAAAATCCAGGTGTAATTCACCAAATAACTTTTATGTACTCGAATAAAGCCTTTCTCCGTAAACTGCTTTTCCAATTCATTCATCGTGTATGTGTGCATTGCAAGCCGAACCGATTCCTTTTGTGCATTTACAAAATAGATATCATGCCGAATGGAATAGAAGTATGCAATGTCTGAGACTTTTTGTTCGAGCGTCCTCTGCTGATCCGAATCAAGTCGAACTATAACAGATTTTGTTTTTAAGGCAGCACAGAAAGAAGAAATCATTTCCTGCGTATCACTGATAAGTTTATTCTTGCGAACAAAACGATACGCATTGTAACGAAATGTTTCAAACACGAAATCATCATGGCTGGACACAAATACAAGTGTCGTATCCAACCCCTTGTCACGAAATTTAGAGGCAAGCTGGATTCCGGACAGCCCCGGCATATCAATATCCAGAAAGATGAGATCATAGGACGTTTTTTCACAATCTTCCAAAAATCGTCTGGCATCTGTGTATGTATCAATTTTGCAGTCTACATTATGCTCCTGAAATAATTCTGAGACTTTTTTCTGGTATGTTTGAAGAAACATGGTTTCATCATCACACATTGCAATTCGAATCACGTAACGTGCCTCCTTTCTTGTCTTTTTTTCTCTATGTCCATGATACCATAAAAGAGAACAAAAAGCAAGAAGGTTGGAGGATTTATGTGGAAATGCTAAAAGGAAAAATGTTTTTGTCTTGTAAAATACCATGCCGGGAAAATGTGTCAATTTTAATTCCGTTCATGGTCTTATTTTGATTTATTTCCACATACAAAAAACGGCATATTGAGTGTCTCTCAAATATTCTCCAATAAAATCTCCTTGAAAAGAGATGGTGAGGAAGTATCTATCATTTTCGAACTACCAATTTATCCAAATAACCCACCTGCGAAGTGGAATGACTGCAATACTGTTTCGGTTGAAATATCATTATGAAAACACTATATCTTGAATGTAGTATGGGTGCGGCTGGCGATATGCTGACCGCCGCACTTCTGGAGTTATGTGACAAGCAGAAATTTCTTGAGAAGATCAATGCAATTGGCATTCCAAAGGTAACTGAAGAAGCAAATTCCGGTTCAAAATGCGGGATCTGCGGCACACAGATGTCCGTCAGAGTTGACGGTATAGCGGAAGAAAGCCACGATGTACATGAGCATACGCATCATCACCATGCACACCATGCTCACACCTCTATGCAGGACATTGAGAATCTAATACACGGGTTTACCGTGTCAGAAAAGGTAAAATCTGATGCGATTGCCATTTACAAGTTACTTGCAGAAGCAGAAAGCCATGCACATGGAAAACCCGTTGCGGAAATTCATTTTCACGAGGTTGGCACATTAGACGCTGTGACGGATATTGTGGGTGTTTGTATGCTGATTGAGGAAGTTGCACCCGAGAAGATTATCGCATCGCCCATTCATGTCGGAAGCAGTCATGTTCACTGTGCACATGGTATTCTGCCTGTTCCGGCACCTGCAACAGCATATCTTTTGCAAAATATTCCGATGTATGGCGGCACCGTTGAGGGAGAGCTTTGTACTCCGACAGGAGCGGCACTGCTAAAATATTTCGTCAGTGAATTTGGTAATATGCCAGTCATAAAAACAGATAGCATCGGCTATGGATTTGGAAAAAAAGAATTTTCCAGATTAAGCTGTGTTAGGGCATTTTTGGGAGATACCGAAGATCAGACGGAACAGATCATAGAATTGAAATGCAATCTTGATGATATGACCGGTGAACGGATTGGATTAGCTTTGGAACGACTGTTTGAAGCGGGTGCTTTGGATGTATTCACGACACCAATTGGTATGAAGAAAAATCGTCCTGCAATTCTGCTGACCTGTCTTTGCAGACCACAGCAACGTGATACAATGCTGCATGAGATATTCAAACATACCACTACGATAGGCGTGCGTGAAACACTCTGCAACCGCTATGTGCTTGACAGAACAGAAACAGTGCAGCATACACAGTACGGCGATGTAAGAGTTAAGCAAATCAGAGGATATGGCGTGGAGCGGAGTAAACCGGAGTTTGATGATTTAGCAAGACTGACACAGAAACATGGTGTTGCAATTGACAAAATTAAGCTGTTTGAATACTGAAAAACATATATGCAGATATCCTTCATGGGTAGCTGTTCTGTTGCTCCCTTTTTCTTTTTTGGAGTGTACAGTTCAAACCTTTTTATTCAGTTTAACGATGCCATAGCAAAATTTAATTTACAAATAGCGAATACCAAACCGCAGAAAGCACTGATTTTATGGCGTTTTCTGTGGTTTTGTTTTATATCGCTTTCGAGTACTAAACTGACACAGTTCCCAAAGCAAAAAATCCCCGATTATTTGGGAACTTGAAAAAAGTGCAGATTTGCTTTTTCATTGCTTTTGTGCTATGATTGCCTTTGTCAATAAAAAACTGAGCCATCTCGCTAATAAAAAAGTGAGCCAGTTGTGATAAAAAAATTTTGAGCCACTAATCG
>ERZ791907.119-NODE-119-length-103750-cov-6.634862_pt1 | contig 103750 bp, 90 predicted proteins | sample MGYA00510145_ERZ791907 | MGnify/ENA primary metagenome ERZ791907 (study PRJEB30046, sample SAMN00792089) | human gut metagenome | study: EMG produced TPA metagenomics assembly of the A metagenome-wide association study of gut microbiota in type 2... | reverse complement strand
GTGGGTTGGAATGCAATGCCTTCAACCCAATGTAATTTTAGCATGATTTTTTATCAATCTGTGGGTTGGAATGCAATGCCTTCAACCCAATGTAATTTTAGCATGATTTTTTATCGATCTGTGGGTTGAAGGCATAGAAGTTGCGTGAGTCTCGTTCATCCTGTACTTTGCGGAGCGCTTCACCAAAGCGCTGAAAATGAACAATTTCACGTTCTCTTAAAAAGCGAATCGGATCTGCAATCTCTGGGTCCTTCACAAGACGGAGAATATTGTCGTAAGTTAAGCGTGCCTTTTGCTCAGCTGCCATATCTTCGTAAAGATCTGTGATCGTATCGCCGGTGCTCTGGAACTGGCTGGCACTGAAGGGCTCGCCGCTTGCGGCCTGTGGCCAAATGGCTAAGGTGTGATCGATATAATATTTGTCAAATCCAGAAGCCTTGATTTCTTCCGGGGTAAGATTCTTGGTTAATTGGCAGATGATGGTTGCAACCATCTCTAAGTGGGCCAATTCTTCGGTGCCGATGTCAGTCAACGTTCCTGCCGCAATGCGGTTTTCCATGGAATAACGCTGTGACAGATATCGCATGGAAGCACCAATTTCGCCGTCAGGACCACCATACTCGGATAGTAGCAATTGCCCCAAAATGCCTAAAATACGGCATTTGTTATATAGATATTATATCATAATAGTTGCGCATGATTTCTACGCATAATGGAGTTTCGGAGAAACTCCTAAGATGAGCACTGTGTGCTCATTATATCATCAGACAGAAATGCAGTAAATTGTTGTTTCTCACGATTCCATTCAAAATGATCAAATATTTTTCGTATAGCGGTGGCTTTTTGCTCTGTGGTAACAGATTCATCTTGAATCAATCGGATTATTTCCCCAAAATCAACTTTCTTGCGATTTTGTTTTGGAGCGATAGGTGTTTCTAAGGTAGCTAGCTTGGCTTCCAGTTCGTTCTGTCGTGCCATGATCAATTGCTTATTTTCTCGGTATTCATCGAGTGTGTCTACTCCGTTTCGGTATGCTTCTTTTACGCGCTTGAGTTTTACGCTCAAGTTGTCAAGTTCGGATTGCGTACGCTTCATCTCAAGGTCATCCGTTTCCGTTCCGGCTTGCTCGCTGTATATATAGTAAAAATCGGAGGCGGCAAGGGACTGTAGTGCAGATAAAACCTCTTGGATCGCTTTGGTTTCTGTGATACTGCTGGTGGAACGACACACTCCTTTAGCATGCTTCCAGCAATTAAAAAAATGCACATCACGGTGATAGCCTAAATTGGATCCGCATTCGGAACAGGCTATCATGCCTGACAGCCAATGCCCGGCAGTAACGGAAGTTCGTTTGCGGCCAAATCCACCATGTTTTCTTGCCTTGCAACGCTTGGCTTGTGCCAATCCCCATTGCTCATCTGTAATGATCGGCTCATGCTTTCCGTCAACTATGATAATTTCATCCTCATTTTTACGCTGGTGATTGTTTCTGTCGTAATAGTTCCAACGGATCTTCCCGATATAAAAGGGGTTATCCAAGATGTATGCCACTGTTTTTAACTCAAATTTGCTACCCCTGTTGCTACGATAACCGAGAGCATTGAGCTTGGCAGCGATGTCAGCCATTGCCATATCATCTTTCGTGTACATATCATATATGTGCTTAACGATGTCTGCCTTAGGTGGGTCTATTTCGGGTATGCAGCCTTTCTTTTTGATGTAACCTAGTGGCGCATTGCTGTTGTAACCGCCTCGCAGAGCATTTTCCGTCATTCCACGATGAACTTCGCCGGAAAGGTTATATAAATAAAATTCGTCCGACCATTCGATCACCATCTCGATCAAACGTCCATACATACCTTCGATAATTGGCTCTGATACACTCTGGACATCTACATTGCATTTCTTGCGCAAGATTGATTTGTAATAGGTCGATTCGTCAATGTTGCGGGCGAATCGTGAGAATTTCCATACCAGCACAACATCATATGGATGTGATTTCTCCTTGCAGGTGGCGATCATTTCCTGAAATGCCGGGCGTTTACTGGCATTTTTGCCGGAAATGCCATGCTCTTCTACGTATATTTTGGAGATAAGCATATTGTTTCTAGCTGCATATTCTTTGATTTCACGGATCTGACTATCCGGGGACAGTTCTTCTTGTTTGTCAGTGGATACACGCACATAGGCGCAGGCTGTTTTTATCATATTCACACACTCCTTTGGTATAATTTATAAAAATGTGTATAAAAATAACACATCTTTGCAAAATGTGCCTGTGTGTGATACAATAAGCTTGCTTAGGGCGTGTTTGTATCACCAGACACGTGTTGACTGCCTCTGGTCGTTGACCGGGGGCAGTTGACTTTTACAGCAGATTTGCTATAATACACTTAACAAGAGAGCCAAACGCTAGGTGCAGACTAGCCGCCGGCATAAATAAGAAGAAAAAAGTAACGCCTTACTTTGTCGAAGCTGGGGCGTTACTTTTTGCGTATAAGCGATATAACAAGAGTAATCACTGCGCAAAGCATAATCACAAAAGTAAATAAATCACTGTATGTAACCATTGGCATCAGCCCCTTTCGTAAAGTCCGGTGGCTGTCGTAGCACCCTTTGGCTCCCCAGTTAAATGTACATTATTATGTTAATCAATAAAAAACTCCGGGTCCGAAGGACGCCGGAGTACGTTCCAAATCACTCCGGAATATCACAATTAAAGTAACTCGCTTTTCTTTTTGTCAAATTCTTCTTGCGTGATTGCTCCAGAATCTAATAATTCCTTATACTCTTTAATAAGTTCAATGGTATTAGCATTATCGGATATAGAATCTTGTTGCTTTTTCTGTCGTTCGCGCAATTCCCTTTGTGCTTTTGCATTTATTGCTTTTTGCTGTTCGCTTTCTTCCTTGCTTTTGCCGCAACCGCAATTGGTAACATAGTCGGCGTTTATTCTGTGGCAAAAATAGCATTCCCAATCGCCATCATTCATGCTGTTTTTGCGATGCTCTGCAACGAAAGAATTAGCTGCGCTAGAGAGCGGTGAATACTCTGATGATTCGTATTCGGAATGATGGTATACTGTTGGTTTGGATAAAGCAACAAGAAGAGCGATGAGCCCGAAAAAGAATCCCCACCAGAACCAATTTTCATCATATCCTTTATTTTCAACGATTTTGTTTGTTGCAAATCCCCAAATGGCGCCTTGAACCGCCCATATAATTAGATAGATCATTTTGTACCTCCTAGATTTTCATAATTTGTTGTGATGTGCTGTCAATTCGATGTCGTTGACGTTAATGTTTGCAGTTTCGAAGTCGTGATTAAGTATGTGTCTTAATTCGTGTTGATAGGCCTGTAGCCGTTTTTCGTGGGAAATTCTTGCATTGAGAAAAATGCTATAACTGCCATCTTCATTGACCGTTACTGATGCAGGTACAGAATTTCCAAAGTCGATTAGAAAACTATTAATATCATCGTATATTTGCGTCACCCCCTTAGTCTATAATTATGAATTACCCTGCTCTTTACGTTTTAATGCCATTAACATGCTATGCACAGTTTGCAGATCTTCGGGATCTGCGTCTCTGGCTGCGTCAAAGAGTAAGGATAGTTCTTTGTTGTCATAAATCTCTTGTGCTATTTTGCTTGTTTCTGGATTGAGATAGTAATCATCTGTATTACTGGCAGATTTTTCTTCTAGCAAGTCGGATTTCATAATATGAAAATAATCTGCAAGCAATTGTATCTTATCCATACGTGGAAGTTTTGCACCTGTACACCAATTTGATACGGTTGAAGAACTCAATCCTAAATCGTGCATAAGATCCATTTGGTTTTTGCCTTGCGATGTCATATAGTGTTTAAGGTTTTTTGCAAAAATTTTTTTATATTCGTTTTCTGCCATATGATACAACCTCCTTATAAGATACTAATATCATAAAAGCGAGAAAAATACAACAAAAAGTAAAAAAAATCTCGCAAAAAGGGTTGACATCTCGCTATTAGCGAGGTGCAATGTGTTTGGAAAGGAGGAAAACGATGGCTAATAAAAAGAAGAAAGACAAAAAGAAAAAAGCTATCAACTTATGAGATATTAAGTCTTATAATAGAAGCGGTCGGAGTACTCGCAACGCTCATTGCTTTATTAAAAGACTGAGTTGATAGCTAGGGTGGGAGGGGCGAAAGCCCCAACCACTTGAAGTATAGCACATCGTATATAATAATACAATGAAAAGCAGTGATAAGATTAGACACACATTGACTGTAATTCTCTGTTTAGCAACTATTGTAGGTGTTAAAATGGGGATGCCTATTCCGGTAAAGATATGTATGGGATTTTTAGCAGTAGTGTTACTGGTGATGATTCTGTATAAGCTAATGAGTAGAGATTAGGTAAGAAGGCTGACCTATCGGCTACACGGGGAGAAAGGAAAGATGGAAGTGTTACAAATTAGTTTGGCGGCGGCAAGGGTTAATGCAGAAATGACACAGGAACAAGTGGCAGAAAAAATGCAAGTCGATAGATCTACTGTTAGAAGATGGGAAAAGGGAGATAAAATTCCTGGATATGATGAATCGAAAAAATTATCGGCTATATATAATATACCATTAGACTATATTTTTTTTGAAAAAAATCTCGCTGAAAGCGAGAGCTGGCGCTGATTGACAAACCTCGGTGCTAACGTACCGAGATAACCTCGGTATTTTTTGTATGATATTGCCATCAAAACGAAAGGAAAGAAATTGTATGGTAACAACAATAAGATTGCCGGAAGAATTACATAGCAAGTTAAAAAGGAATGCAAAGAAGTAAGGGATGACATTCAATGGATATGTATTAAGCATATTGTGGAAAAGCGTGCAGACGATGTGCCATAACGACACAATACAGTTTTGATGATACAAACACGCCCTAAGCAAGCATAAGACAACCAGATCACTTCATATATTGTCACAATTTTGGAGGTGATTCTATGTGTAGAATATTAATTAAAAAAGCCGGCAAATTTGTCGATTTTGAAACATTAACATCAGAGGAAAAAGATACAGTGCGTTGTAATGTGACTGGTAAGTTAGCAGATACGCTCATGCTTCAGCTTGGATACAAGAGAGTTGCGAAGCAGCGAAAAGAGAAAGCGGGATAATACAAATTGCTGAGCTACCGGCATGACGGGCAAACTCCCACCCTATTTTGATCCCCCCGGCGTTTAGCCTGCCGGGGGGATTAGAGAACAAGAAAGGAGAACCTTATGACAGTACAGAGGGCGACTACGTTAGGCAGCCATAAAGAATGCAGATTGTGCGGCAAGATCTATTCACTGCGGCATGACAAAAAGTTTTGTCCGTGTGGCGGATTTATCTATACGATCAGTCAGGTGTATCAGCCAAAAGTAAAAAAAGAGCAGTAGACGAATCTACTGCCCCTATGATGAACCATACAAGTTACACCGTACAAATCTATTGTAACAAACATATGGTTCATCCGTCAATAAATCCACTGACGGATATTTTGTTAGGGGGATTTATGTGGAAAGACGAATATCGGGTCAGTGATCCGTTTTTTATCGTGCATTGTAAAAGTTGTGGAAAAAAGTATTGGAGTACCAGACGGAGCAATGCAGTGTGTAGCTTTTGTCACAGCGAAAATGTGTATACGGAGACACCGAAGCACACGATCGTCAAAGAAGGAGGGTAATAATGTACACCATATGTGTTGCAGCATTAAAGGGTGGCGTAGGTAAGACAACGACCGCCACCAATATAGCATATTTGTTAAGCAAAAGTAACAGGGTATTATTTGCAGATGCCGATTGTCAAGGCGATTCGTCAAAAGTGTTTGGAGCGTATTCTGCATCGTTTGGCGGCATGGCAAAGCTGATGCAGAATGGCATATCTGTATCTGATGATATTACCGTAGATGATTACTGCAGAACACCAAAGTCTGGCAGTTTAACAGTGCTTCCGGCGAATGAGTGGCTGCAGAAAACGAATGCAGAACTCATGCTCGTTGTATGTGTTTGAGAAAAAGCTAATTGGTGATGCAAAGGAAAATGTGTCGCTTGACATAGCGACAGTGCGTAACACGGCGAGACTGTTTCTGGAAGATGGTGCGAAAGCCTCCGGATCAGAGTTGACGAAAAAGGCCATAGAGAGCATCATAGACAATGCAGGCGGTGTATATGACCTGGCAGCAAATTTGTATGTGATATTCTCGAAGAGCATCGCTTCCAATGTCGATGAAAAAAACGAGGAGAGCCAGACGGAGACAGAGTAAATATTGACTTCGGCTGGCTGAAATATGTAAGTGTGGCCAGACTGGGTTTTAGTCACACGGAAACAATGTGGCTCTCGTTTGGAGAGTATCAAGAATTGTATCAAGCATATATGAGGCTGTTTGATGTTGAGAATATGTTACATAAAACAGGGCAAAACTATGAGCATTTGATAAAAGCAGAAAATGAGATAGAAAAGCCTATAGATTTTGATTTTTAGCGATATAATAGGGGATTTTTTGTTGTAAATAAGGATGTTTTGGATTATAATATTAGTACAAAATATTGTAATGATTGTTGTAGAAACGGGGGGATGATTATGTACTATTCGCCAATATCCATTAGTGGAATGCTTATATTATTGATTGTTTTGTTTTTTAGGAAAAATGAATATACTAGAGGTTTGTTTTGGGCATTGTGCATGATAGTGTATGGAATGATTGTTAAGAAGTTTGTTGGTCCTATTTTGGGGTGGGCGCTTATTGGCATTGGTGCATTTATAATAATAATGGAAATAGTTGCATGGTTGACGGTCAAATTTGACCACGATCAGGCAGGAAAAGTTAATAACATTATAGATAGCATGGAAGAGACCCGGAGAGAAAAAGAATACATGAATAGACTGGAAAACTGGTCAAAACATGTAAATTAGCAGAGTGGAGAAAAATGATAGCTAAACAGACTATATGAAAAGGTTAGATAACTGTGGAAAAGAATATAAGCGATTAGGAGACTGTAAAAGGTCTCCTTTTTGATTGGAGGAATTTATGGCAAACAAGGCAAAGATTGGGGCATCGATAGTATTAGATGGGGAAAAAGAGTTTAAAAGTGCGGTGACGGCCTGTAATAAAAAGCTGGCAACGATGAGGTCTGAATTGGGCCTCGTTAAAGAAAGGTACGCAGAGAATGCCAATAGTTTGACTGCTTTGCAAGAAAAAAATACGGTGCTGACAAATATTTTGAACATGCAAAAATCCAAACAAGAATCAGTGCGTGTAGGCTTGGAGCATGCAGAAAAAACACAGCAGAAAGTATCTGAAAGTTTGAGAAAACTAAAACAAGAATATCAATTGGCACAGGATGGCATGAATAAAATGAAGGCATCCTCTTCTGGTACAGATAAAGAGCTTGAAAAACAAGAGAAAAGGGTCAAAGAATTAGCACAGGCTATAGAAAAAGGGGAACGCAATTATGATACAGCTTCCAGAAGGGTTGATTTATGGAGAACGCAGTTAAATAGAGCGCAAACACAGGTGTTAAAAGCAAATCATGCAGTGCAGCAGAATGAAAAATACATGCATGAGGCAGAAAACGCTACTGATAAATGTGCGAAATCATTAGATCAGTATGGGAAAAAGGCAAAAAATGTTGCTCTTTATGCTGACGACATGAATACACTTGCCACGCAAACGGGAGTAGCAACGGATACATTACAAGAATTGAAATACATGGAAAATTTGGTGGATGTATCGCTGGAACAGGTGACAGGATCTATGGCAAAAAATATTAAGTCAATGTCTAAAGCTAGACTCAACAATATTGATAATGGTGGAGTGTTTATACAAAACAGTGCCAATTCGCGTATCAATACGTGTACTATTCGAGGTAATTATTTGGATTTTTCCAACACCGCCACAGCAGGTGATAAAGCTATCCTTGGCTGCTATAATTCCATCTATCCAATGTTGTCGTTCACAAACTCGGCAAATACAATTGAAACAAAAATAACAGGTACATCTGCATTGTTTGGTGGCACCGTGGATTTTTCAGGGAGTCTTTATCTGGGAAATAATAGGGGGATATATGCAAAAGACACAAGTAACACCAATAGACAAATGATGATCTACAGAAAGCGAGGAATCGAAATGAAAAAAGAGCATGATGTAAGAATAGACAGGTCAAAACTGCATCCATGGATGGATTATAAATTAACTTGTTTATTGCGAGAATGTGGAAAGAAAGGAATTTATCTGATTGTCACCGAAGGGTTCCGGACGAAGGAACAGCAGGATGCCCTGTATGCAAAGGGACGGACTAAACCGGGGAAGATCGTTACTAATGCCAAAGGCAGCAACTATTCCAGCCAACACATGTGGGGGATTGCTGTTGATTTTGCAATCAACGATTCCAAGAAATTATATGATACCAATTTAATGAGAAAGGTAGCTAAAATTGCAAAATCCAAAGCAGTAGGTCTTGCGTGGGGTGGTGATTGGAAGAGCCTTGTAGATACGCCACATCTGTACATATCTAAATGGGGAAGCACAACGACAAAACTGAAGAGAAAATACGGAACGCCTATGATATTTAAGGAGACATGGAAGGCTAAAGTTAAGCGTCCTGTGGGGTTGATTTTGTGGCAGGACATAAAAAAGAAAAAACAGTATTTCCGTGTGGCTAACAATGCATCTGTTAAAGTGTTATTTCGGTCATCGATTAAATGGTATGCAAAAGTGGAGAAAAATGGTAAAATTGGATATATGAATAAAAAGTATTTAGTATAATTTAATTTACCTAAAAACAATTTGCTACTGTCCGAGTACAGACCACCGTATTGACTTGCTATGATCATGGCAGCTTTTGGATCGCAGCGTGTGATTTTCACAGGATACTGCAGTCTCTTTTCATAATTCCACATAATTTAGTTTCCTTTCGAAGTTATAATTTAAGAAACGCAACAAAAAACGTTCTCATATATTTTTAAACTTGTGTTGCCCTTTAATGCCCGATTATTCCCAAGGCAAAGGCTCCTGTCCCCAGTCCCAAGTGCAGCCATCACCGGCGCAGTCAAGGACAAGAGGACCAAACTTGCGTGTATAAATATCCATGGCAGCTTTTCTTTTTTTCTTCATTTTTTGAAAATAATCCAATGCACAAGAATCCATAGGGTGTGTATCTAAGAACAGGCAGCAGTCATACATAGCGAAGCTCACTTCGTTGATTACTTTGAGAAGATCATCGCGACACAAATTCATAAGATTTTGTGAAAAATCCACAGATTCACAGCCACAGCCATTGTTCGGCTGATTCATTTGGTTGCCACAGCCATTGTTCGGTCTGTTCATTTGGTTGCCACAGCCATTGTTCGGTCGATTCATCTGATTGCCACAGCCACAGCCATTGTTCGGCCGGTTCATTTGGTTGCCACAGCCATTGTTTGGTCGGTACATTTGATTGCCACAACCACAGCCATTGTTCGGCCGATTCATTTGATTGCCACAGCTACAGCTATTGTTCGGTCGATTCATTTGATTGCTGCAGCCACAGCCATTGTTCGGCCGATTCATCTGATTGCCACAGCCACAGCCGTTCATCCCATTCATTTTATTTCCGTTCATGAGAGACCTCCTTTTTGACAGCGAAATCCTTTAGGGATGCAGCCGCAAAACGGCAGATCCAGTGGTGGAAAAATAGTTCCGCGTTGTAATGCTTTATCAGGACAATACGTCTGTCCCCATTCTTGGATAGGAACATAGCCAATACCTAGAGGCATGCCGCGTAAGGGATCAGTGTTCGGGCAGTCTGTACTAGGACGGGAGCAGGAATTACAGCAAACATTCATCTCACTTCTGTTATTCATTGCGAGTATCCTTTCTTTCTCTATTTATTGCCGGAATAATTTCCGTGCTAATTCATATATATGTACGTGGCGGTGAAATGTGATTCCCGGAATAATTTGAATGCTAATTCATATACATGTATTTAACTCGAACTTCACACGTCCATAGACGCTAACAGGCCACATATTGCCTATTATGTCGATAGCTATATCGCATTTTGCAGCTACTACCTAGTGGATTCCGCCATCAGGCAACTATAGCAATTGCCTTGCCGCAAGTAGTTTTCGTAGTGATTTCTAAATTTTGTTGTCTCTGATGATTGATTTACATGCCCTTCGGAAACTCGAAGTCCCGGAAGCAAGGTAATCATCATTTTTGAAAGGGACTTTGCGCTCGTCGTTACTTATGTCTCGTATTTCAGAGACATTAAGTAACGTGACGTAGCGCATCGTAGCGAAAGCGTCCCGTCCAAAAATCGATGATACCTTGCTAAACCGGGACATCTCAGACATTCCTTCAGGCATGTATTCATCAGAGACTAAACAAAATAAGAAATCACACAAAAACTCTGCGTTCTGCGGCAATTGTCTTAGCCCCCTGATGGCAGAACAATTTAGTTTGTTGGCTGCAAAATGGATATGTGGTTGTGAAAGTATTCCTGAGATGGAAAGTGTCAGAATTTTATAAATAGCAATATAAATGTGGGGGCATTCAGTAGATGGCAAAATATGTAGGAAGAAGCAAACAGCGGTTTTATGCAAAAAAAACAGCGGCAAAGATTATGGTAAGCTGTTTTCTTGTCATTGTAGCATGTGGCACATTGTTGTGTTATGGCAGGCAGGAAAAAGGATGGAAAACATCGATTTATTCGATGGAGGATGACAATGTATTGTCGCATCCGAGCGTTCATGATTCGCGAAGCAAAAAGGAGGTTCGTGCAGATTTTGAACAGTTTTTGCAAGAGGTGTTTCGGGAAAATGTGACCAGTGATGGAATCACATTAAATTATACATTAAAAAATCCTACGGATTATGGGATAAAAAATGTGAAACCTACGTTAGGGCATTATACGAAGGAGGCAATGCAAAATGCGCGGATGCTGACAGAAAACGAACTGGCAGTTTTAGAGCGTTATGATTATGACAAGTTAAATGAAGAGCAGCAGTTGGCGTATGACGTTTTACATACGGTGTGGAAACAAGATCTGTCAGGGGATAATGTAGACGAATATCAGGAACCGTTGAGTCCAACAACAGGGACACAGACACAGCTTCCGGTCATACTCACAGAGTACCATTTTTGGGACAAAGAGAGTGTTGATACCTATCTTCAGCTGTTGCAGAAAATTCCGGATTATTTTGATGAAATTATTACATTTGAGCAACAAAGATCCAAAGAAGGTTTATTTATGAGCAAGCGCACGGCGCAAGATATTATAACGCAGTGCAAGGAATTTGTTGCACTGCCGGAGAAGAATTTTATGATCACGACTTTTCCGGAGAGACTGAGCGGTCTGACGCTTACGGCGGAGCAGAAAGCAGATTATGCAAAACGCAATCGTTCCGCGGTGCTGCAGAACGTGATCCCTGCTTATCAAAAGCTGATCAAAGCTTTGGAAGAATTGGCAGATACCGGCAAAAATCAGGAAGGTCTTTGCAATTTGCCGAAGGGAAAAGCATATTATCAGCATCTGGTTCGTTCAATGGTGGGAACTGATCGAAGTATGAAAAATATTTTAAAATTATTGGATCAAACGATTGAAGATAATAAAAATATAATGTCCGATTTGTTGGTCAAGGACGGTTCTATTTATGAGAAAGCGTTATCTGTAAAATACCCGGAAGAGGAGCCGGACAAAACATTGCAGTATCTAAAGAAACAGATCAAGAAATCATTTCCTGATCTGCCGTCGGAAGTGTCTTGTCAAATGAAGTATGTTGACAAATCGTTAGAAGAACATATTAGTCCGGCGTTTTATTTGACAACACCATTAGATGCATATCAGGACAATGTGATTTATTTGAACGGGAATGCAAAGTATGACCTTACGAAAGCGTTTACAACGATTGCACATGAAGGCTATCCGGGGCATTTATATCAAAATTGTTTTTACCAGTCGCAGAATCCTTTGCCGGTGCGGAGCGTCGTGAACATCGGCGGTTACACAGAAGGATGGGGGACTTATGCGGAATTGTACAGTTATTCTCTGGCAGGTTTGACGAAAAATGTGGCAAGTTTTTTGAAAACAAATACGCTGCTTACGTTAGCGATTTATGCAAAGGTTGATCTGGAGGTTAATTATAATGGCTGGACAGAGGCGGAAGTGCGAGATTATCTGACGGATTTTGGCTATGACAAGACGGCCTGTCGGACGATATTTGATGCAGTTGTTGCCGAACCGGCGGGATATATGCAGTATACGCTCGGATATTTGGAGATTATTGATTTGCAGAAACAAGCGAAGGCGAAATGGGGCAAACAATACAGCGACAAGAGATTTCACACATTTTTCCTATCGTTGGGGGAGGTGCCTTTTGTGGTGGCAAGAGATCGTCTGGCTGCATCGTAAATATATAATACAGGTTTGGCGGTTGACCGGATGAAATTATATGACATTTGTGTTGTATGAAAAGATTAGAGATGATATGATATAAACACTATTGATACAATGATGAGAGAAAAGTATAAGGAGAACTGATTTGAAAAAAGTATTTAAAAATAATCGAATTATAGTGGGATTGTGCAGCGTTTTACTGGCAGCAGGTGTCTGCATAGGAACAAATCATTATATGATTTCCGATAGTGCCGGCAGTGTGGCAGCAGAAAGTCAGAAGGCCGATCCATTAACTCGCCTTGCGGCCGCAGCTGAGCAGGATTTTGATATTCTTGAGGAGGAACAGGAATCTGATAATTCACCGGGCTGGCATACGGAGACGCAAGGCAGCAAAACTTATAAATACTATAATAACAGTGCAGGAAATCGTTTGAAGGGCTACCGCAAGATCAAAAAAGACTATTATTTCTTTAGCCAAAAGAGCGGTTATGCTGTATGTAATGGCTGGAAATATGTGCGTATCAAAGGCAAAAAATATAAGTTGTATTTTGATAAGAAAGGCCGTCGGTCTGATCCAACCAAAAAGCTCGGCAGTAAAGCACGTTATCAGATCAGAGTCAGCCTGCGGGATAATATGGTTACGATCTACGCAAAAGATGGTGCAAAGGGGTTCATCATTCCGGTCAAAGCAATGGTTTGTTCGGTGGGCATGAGCGGGCACACAACGCGTAAGGGGACATATTCTTTGAGTCGTTCCGGACGGTGGCATGTGCTGCGTTACAATTCGAACGGCCAGTATGCGACCAGATATTCGGGCCCTTACATGTTCCATTCAGTAACCTATGATCGTTTGGGCAATCACTATTCTTTGCAAGCGGCAGAATACCGCAAGCTTGGCAAGGCGGCATCGCATGGTTGTATTCGTCTGCAGGTGGAGGATGCCAAATGGATTTACGATCATGCACCTCAGTCGACAACGACGATTCGAGATAAATTTTCCAAAGGACCATTTCAGAAACCAAAGGCAAAGAAGATTAAGAAGTCAAAGCGCGGCTACTACGATCCAACAGATCGAACCGTTGCCAAATAATTCATAAAAAAGGCAGATTGTCGATAAAGTTTCTCGTCAATTTGCCTTTTTTTGGATAAAATTTATTTTTTTAGTGCTTTTTCTTGACAAATCATGTATAATGGTTGCGATGGCTGAAAAAGGTCCACTGCAGGGACAGCGTGCAAATGCTTGATCTATGCGGGAAAGAGGCATGACAGCCGCAATGTTATCACACTATATTATAAGAAAAGGAGTTAGATTCAAGATGGCAGAAATTAATTTAACACAGTATGGAATCACTGGAACAACTGAAATTGTGCACAATCCTTCTTATGAGTTGTTATACGAGGAGGAGACTAAGGCAGATCTCACAGGCTATGAGAAGGGTCAGGAGAGCGAGCTTGGTGCAGTTAACGTAAAGACAGGTGTATATACAGGTCGTTCTCCTAAAGATAAGTACATCGTTATGGATGAGAACTCTAAAGACACTGTATGGTGGACTTCTGATGAGTATGCTAATGACAATCATCCACTTTCTGAGGAGAATTGGGCAGTTTTGAAAGATCTTGCTAAGAAAGAGCTTTCTAATAAGAAACTTTATGTAGTAGATGCATTTTGTGGTGCTAACAAAGACACTCGCATGGCTATCCGTTTCATCGTTGAGGTTGCTTGGCAGGCTCATTTCGTAACAAACATGTTCATTAAGCCTTCCGCAGAAGAGCTTGAGAACTTCGAGCCGGATTTCGTTGTTTACAACGCTTCTAAGGCAAAAGTATCTAACTACAAAGAGCTTGGATTAAACTCTGAGACAGCAGTAGCATTTAACATCACAAGCCGTGAGCAGGTTATCATCAATACATGGTACGGCGGTGAGATGAAGAAGGGTATGTTCTCTATGATGAACTACTATCTCCCACTTAAGGGTATGGCTTCTATGCACTGCTCTGCTAATACAGACATGGACGGCAAGAACACAGCAATCTTCTTCGGTTTGTCCGGAACAGGTAAGACTACACTTTCTACAGATCCTAAGCGTCTCTTGATCGGTGACGATGAGCATGGTTGGGATGACAACGGTGTATTCAACTTCGAGGGTGGCTGCTATGCTAAGGTTATTGACCTTGACAAAGAGTCCGAGCCGGATATTTACAATGCAATTAAGCGTGACGCTCTTCTTGAGAACGTTACTTTGGATGAGAATGGTAAGATTGATTTCGCAGATAAGAGCGTAACAGAGAATACTCGTGTATCTTATCCGATCGATCATATCCAGAACATCGTTCGTCCTATTTCTTCTGCACCAGCAGCTAAGAACGTTATCTTCCTTTCTGCAGATGCGTTCGGTGTACTTCCTCCGGTATCTATTTTGACACCTGAGCAGACACAGTACTATTTCTTGTCTGGATTTACAGCTAAGCTTGCAGGTACAGAGCGTGGAATCACAGAGCCAACTCCTACATTCTCCGCTTGCTTCGGACAGGCATTCTTGGAGCTGCATCCTACAAAGTATGCTGAAGAGCTTGTTAAGAAGATGAAGAAGAGTGGTGCTAAGGCATATCTTGTTAATACAGGATGGAATGGTACTGGTAAGCGTATCTCTATCAAGGATACTCGTGGAATCATTGATGCAATCCTTAGCGGAGACATCAACAAGGCTCCAACAAAGACAATTCCACACTTCAACTTCGAAGTTCCTACAGAGCTTCCGGGTGTTGACAGCGGAATCTTAGATCCTCGTGACACATATGCAGATGTTGCTGATTGGGAAGCTAAGGCTCAGGATCTTGCAGGCAGATTCGTGAAGAACTTCGCCAAGTACGAGGGTAATGAGGCTGGTAAGGCACTTGTTGCTGCAGGTCCTCAGAAATAATTTTGCTCCTTTCTGTGCAGATATTTTTCTATAATACAGGCCAACGGAACTGTTTTAGAACTGTTTCGTAATTGTAGAAAAAGGAATTGGTCTCTTCTATGAGGCTGGTTTTACATGTACTTAAAGCATTATTACGTAATGTAAGAGGCAGGGCGTAAGCCCTGCTTCTTACTTTTTTTAATGGTATAGGAAAATGCTCGTAACGTAGAGGGATGCAGAGCAAAACATACCGGAGGCAGTTAGCTTCTTTACAAAAAAAAGAGACTGTGCTATTATTTGTCTGATTGTGCGGTTGTATAATGAGGAAAGATGTTAAGTGATCTTTATGGCAATTACAATTGCACAAGGAATGAGCGGTATTCGAGAGAAACTGCATCAGAGACAGGTGCGTAGAGCATAGAAAGGTTTGATGATATGCGAATTGGTATTATTGGAGCAGGTCGTGTAGGCGTAACGATGGGGAAATACCTTGGTGACGCCGGTGTAGAAGTGACAGGCTTCTATAGTAAAACTACGCAGAGTGCTGTGCAAGCAGCAGAATTTACCGATACAACGGTTTATAAAACATTGCAGGACATTGTAGAAGCGAGCGACACCCTGATGATCACAACGCCGGATGGCGTGATCAGTGAAGTATGGGATTGCATTGCAGGATACGATTTAACAGGTAAAATTTTGTGCCACTGTAGTGGCTCTTTGTCATCTAATGTATTTTCTGGAATCGAGCAGACCGGAGCTGTTGGTTGTTCGATTCATCCGATGTACGCGTTCAGCGATCGATTTACTTCCTATCAAAATTTTTCAACTGCTTATTTGGTGGCAGAGGGAATGCCGGCAGCATATGAACCACTGGCACAGATGTTTCGTGAATTAGGACATACCGTGCTTTATCTGCAGGCAGAGAACAAGGTAAAATATCATGCGGCGGCGGCGATGGTGAGCAATGATATGATTGCATTGTTTCAAACTGTGTTGGATCTGTTGGAACAGTGTGGTTTTGCACGAGAGGACAGCGTTGGATTGCTTCGTCCGCTTGTTATGGGTAATGTGTCCAATATGTTGGACAAGGGACCGGTAGCGGCTCTGACAGGACCGGTAGATCGTGGTGATACAGAAACGGTTCATAAACACTTAGACGCCTTGGCAGACAGCGAGGCGGGGGAAGTGTACCGAGTGCTTGGCAAAGTATTGGTTAAGATCGCAGAACAAAAATATAAAGGACGAGATGATGCCGCCATGCGACAGCTTTTTGAGTTAAGTGATAGGAATCCGACTGAAGAGCAGCGGATATCCGGAAAGGACGAAACATGAAAAACACAGTAAGTACATTTCAGGCAGCAAAAGAAAAAGGTGAGAAATTAACGATGCTCACCGCATATGATTATTCCACCGCAAAATTAATGGATGAAGCAGGTATTAACGGTATTTTGGTGGGTGACTCCTTAGGGAATGTTATTCTTGGTTATGAGGATACGATTTCTGTGACGATGGAAGACATGATCCATCATGGAGCAGCCGTTGCAAGAGGAACCAAAGATACTATGGTTGTGGTTGACATGCCATTTATGTCATACCAGACATCGGTTTATGATGCGGTTATGAATGCCGGCAGATTAATGAAAGAGGGTCGTGCAAACGCTGTAAAACTGGAAGGTGGAGCTACTGTTGTAGAACAGATAAAGGCGATTACGGCAGCGGGTATCCCGGTTATGGGACACTTGGGACTGACACCGCAGTCTATTAATGCATTTGGCGGTAATAAAGTGCAGGGCAAGAGCGAAGAGGCAGCTAAAAAGCTGATCGAGGATGCTTTGGCTGTACAGGAAGCAGGTGCTTTTGCGGTTGTATTGGAATGCATTCCGGCGAAATTAGCTTCTATTATTACGAAGAAATTGACAATCCCGACGATCGGTATTGGTGCGGGTGCAGGATGTGACGGACAGATTTTGGTTTATCAGGATATGTTAGGTATGTTTTCGGATTATGTGCCGAAGTTCGTAAAGCGTTTTGCAGATGTCGGAAGCGTTATGAAAGAAGCATTTCAGGCGTATGGCGATGAAGTGAGAGCAGGAAGTTATCCGGCACAGGAGCATACGTTCCAGATCAGCGATGATGTTTTAGATAAATTGTATTAATTGAGAGCAGAAAGGACATGGAATCATGAAAATAGTAGAGACAATAGCGGAAGTCAGAGAGCAGGTAAAGCAATGGCGTAAGGAGGGACTGACAGTGGGTCTTGTCCCAACAATGGGATATCTCCATGAAGGACACAAGAGTTTGATTGACCGTGCGGTTGCAGAAAATGATCGTGTCGTTGTCAGTGTATTTGTAAATCCAATGCAGTTCGGCCCATCAGAGGATTTGGAAAGCTATCCACGTGATATGGATCGTGATGCAGCACTTTGTGAAAAAGCAGGTGCAAGCCTTATTTTCCATCCGGACCCAAGCGAAATGTACCACAAGGATTTTTCTTCTTTTGTTGATATGACAACGCTGACGGGTGGTCTTTGTGGAAAAACAAGACCGATTCATTTCCGCGGTGTGTGTACGGTTGTGTCTAAATTGTTTAACATTGTTGTACCGGACAAAGCATATTTTGGGCAGAAGGATGCACAGCAGCTTGCAGTGATCCGTCATATGGTAAGTGATCTGAACTTTGGTATTGAGATTGTCGGCTGCCCGATCATTCGAGAAGAGGATGGATTGGCTAAGAGTTCACGTAATACGTACTTAAGTGCACAGGAGCGTGAAGCAGCGCTGATCCTCAGCAAGTCTTTGGCAAAGGGTAAGGAAGCCTTGAAGGCGGGTGAGGCAGATGCAGCGAAGATTCGCCAGATCATTTTGGATGAGATTGCAACGGAACCTCTTGCAAAGGTTGATTATGTAGAAGTTGTTGACTGGAATACATTAGAGCCGGCAGAGACGGTTAAGGAGCCGGTTCTTGTGGCAATGGCTGTATATATTGGAAAGACACGTCTGATCGATAATTTTATTACGGAAAAGTAGCATTGAGGTGCAGGATACGACAGTAAAAAATTATGCGGAGATTTTGAGAAAAACTTTGCAAAGCAAAAGAATGGAGGATTCTTATGGAACTTACGATGCTAAAAGGAAAGATTCACCGTGCGGTTGTAAAGCAGGCGGAACTGAATTACGTTGGCAGTATAACGATCGATCCGGAGCTGATGGATGCGGCTGGGATCTTAGAATATGAGATGGTACAGATTGTTGATGTAGAGAATGGCAATCGTTTTGAGACATATACGATCTGTGGTGAAGCCGGCAGTGGAATGATCTGCTTAAATGGTGCAGCAGCACGACAGGTTCAGGTGGGTGACCATGTAATCATTATGTGTTATGCATCAATGACTCCGGAAGAAGCCAAAACGCATCGGCCAAAGGTGGTCTTTGTGGATGAAGAAAATAAGATTCATCAAGTGTCGCGTTATGAGAAGCACGGAGAGCTTGGCCCGGTGCAGTAAGGCGGAATAACGAATTAGTTTGAAACGGTGCAGTAAGGTGGAATAACGAATTAGTTTGGCCCGGTGCAGTAAGGTGGAATAACGAATTAGTTTGACCCGGTGCAATAAGGCAGAATAACGAATTAGTTTGAAACGATGTGGTAGACAGATATCGCATGGAGGAAAGAAAGATGCTTAAAGGAAAAACGGTGGTACTCGGTGTGACAGGGAGTATTGCAGCATATAAGATCGCAAATCTGGCAAGTATGCTTGTGAAGATGCATGCGCAGGTACACGTATTGATGACGAAGAATGCGACCAATTTTATTAATCCGATCACATTTGAGACATTGACAAGTACCAAATGTCTGGTTGATACATTTGACCGCAATTTTCAATATAGTGTAGAGCATGTCGCGCTGGCAAAACAGGCGGATGTGGTGTTGATCGCTCCGGCGTCTGCGAATGTTATTGGAAAGATTGCAGGCGGCATTGCGGATGACATGTTGACAACAACTGTCATGGCATGCAAATGTAAAAAGATCATTGCTCCGGCGATGAATACCAACATGTACGAAAATCCAATCGTTCAAGATAATTTGGAGAAACTTCGTCATTATGGTTATGAAATTATTGCTCCGGCAGTTGGATATTTGGCTTGTAAAGATGTTGGAGCGGGTAAGCTCCCATCAGAAGAAGTTTTATTGGAATATATTTTACGTGAGATTCGCTTCGAAAAGGATCTGGAAGGCAAAAAAGTACTTGTTACTGCCGGTCCGACCGTCGAAGCAATTGATCCGGTACGCTTTATTTCTAATCGTTCCACAGGTAAAATGGGATATGCGCTTGCGAGAGTTGCTATGCAGCGAGGTGCGCAGGTGACACTTGTGTCCGGACCGGTTTCTTTAGAACCGCCGCTCTTTGTAGATGTCGTTCCGGTAGAAAGCGCAGAAGACATGTTTCAGGCAGTTACTTCCCGCATGGCAGAGCAGGATATTATTATCAAAGCCGCTGCAGTGGCCGATTATACACCTGCTACTGTAGCAGACAATAAGATCAAAAAGACAGATGGGGAAGCAGCGATTGCACTTACACGCACGAAAGACATTTTGGGCTATTTGGGAGAACATCGCACAGAGAAACAGATCTTATGCGGATTTTCTATGGAAACAGAGAATATGTTGGAAAATTCCCGCAAAAAATTGGATAAAAAGCATTTGGACCTGGTTGTTGCGAACAACTTGAAAGTAGAAGGAGCCGGGTTTGGCGTTGATACAAATGTGGTGACCTTGATCACAAGAGAAGGAGCCCGCGAGCTGCCGAAAATGACAAAAGAGGAAGTCGCAGGCGCCATCTTAGATGAAATAGTTGAGTAGTGTCAGCAGATATTATCTTAGATACATTAGTCGAGTAGTGTCAGCAAGGCCTGTCTTAGATACATTAGTTGAGTAGCGTCAGCAAGGCCTGTCTTAGATGCATTAGTTGAGTAGTGTCAGCAGATACTATCTTGGATGCATTTGCTGAGAACAGCTAATAAGTAACATTCATAAGAAATAATCCTTGTGGAGGGGCAGTGAAACCGGCTGCCTCTCTTTTTTGTGCCTGTAGAATGGCAGGGATATCTTCAGGACTTTTTAGCCCAATGCCAACTTCTAACAAAGTGCCGGTCAGAATGCGTACCATATGATACAAAAAGCCATTCCCATAAAAATCAAGTATCATCTTGTTATTTTCATTTCGAATGGTCAGATTCGTAATTGTACGGACGGTTGACTTCTTCATACGCTTATTATCGCAAAAACTTTTGAAATCGTGTTCGCCGCACAGCAGGGCAGCGGCTTTCTGCATCGCTTCCAAATCGTATATTATTTGAGGCGGCATTGTGTTGTTGGATGCTACATTGTTTCTTTGAGGCGGCATTGTGTTGTTGGATGCCACATTGTTTCTTTCAGAAGGTCTTGAAATATCCGTGTTGACAGAACTATCGCCAAATGTGGCGGATAAGTGACCGGTTTGTCTGCATAATTTATAGAAATAGTCCGTATCTGCAAAGCGAGTCATGTATTTTCGCTCAAACACTTCAGCGGCAGAGCCGTTGTCAATTTGGTAACGGTAGTGTTTCTGCTTAGCATTGAGGCGTGCGTGAAATCGTGGATCTACCTGTGTCACGCTCGTGATCCGAACGTCTTGCGGTAAATATTGGTTAAGCGCTGTCATGATCTGTGGACACGATAAGGCAGCAGATGTTTTGAAATTGGCCACCTGACATAGGGCATGGACGCCGGCATCCGTGCGGCCGGATCCATGGATCTCAATGTCTTCTTTCAGCCATTTTTGCAATACGGTTTCAATTTTACCTTGGATCGTATCAGCAGTATTGCCCTGCTTTTGCCAACCGCTGTAGCGTGTGCCATCATATTGTATTGTTAATTTATAATTGTTCATTGAAGTCCTCGTTTCTATTTATGGTATATGTGGTTATTATCATATAATGTTCTTTCCGGAAAAACAAGCAGCAGCTTCAAATGTGTAAAGTTTGAATTAATGATAAAAAATATCAATAAATCACCTTGACAAATTAACGGAGTTAGTCACAACTACTTGCCGAGCACTGTCGAAAACACGCACTTTTTTAAAAGTTTAAATAAGATATTGAGCGTAAACGTACGTTTGGTAAGTTGCGCCTAACCCAGTAAAACAGGGCGTTTGGAGAATTTTGGGGGTTGCCATTTTAGATGAATTGTATTAAAATTAAGCCATACTTAAATCAAAAGGAGGTACTTTATAATGGCATATGTTATTAGTGATGATTGCGTAAGCTGTGGAGCTTGTGCAGGTGGATGCCCTGTAGGAGCAATTTCTGAGGGTGAGGCTCATTATGAAATTGATGCAGATAGCTGCATTTCTTGTGGAGCTTGTGCAGGAACATGCCCATCCGGAGCAATTTCTGAGGCTTAATTTATGGTTGAGACAACTATAAACAAAATTAGCAGCCAGTTTGTTGATGAATGACAGACTGACTGCTTTTTTTGTTAAGTCTCTGATGAATACTAATTGTGGCAAAGCAATTGCTATAGTTTCTTGATGGCAGGACTCACTATATAGCGGCTGCAAAATATAATTAGCCCATCGACATAATAAGCAATATGTGACTAGATGGCAGCTTCGGATGTGTGAAGTTTGAATCAGTAATAAAAAATTACAGCTTGTTTTTATAGAAAGAGAGTGTTATAATCGGTGCGTACTTAAGCGAACAGCAGTCATTCTGCCTGTATCGCTGAATATATCATATAATGGAGGTAATAGATATGGCAGCAACAATTAATAAAGATATGATAATCGCAGATATGCTTAAAATTGATCCGGGCATTGCAGCAATTCTTATGGCATCAGGAATGCACTGCATCGGATGTCCTTCTGCACAGGGAGAGACATTGGATGAAGCGGCTATGGTTCATGGCATGAACGCAGATGAGCTTGTTGTAAATGTAAATGAGTATCTGGCCAAGAAAGAGGCATAATAGAACTGTTTTTATAGTAAACAATCATAAAAAAGCCATTGCTTTGATAGGTTGCCCGAAAGATTGACATTGGGGCAGTCGCTTATCAGTTAAGCAATGGCTTTTGATGTTTATATCCGTCATTTAGAGGGTGCCAAGAACTTGAACAGCGCGGTCGGCGATCAAAACTTCACAATGTTCTGCGAGAAACTGCGGAGCAGCATGATTGTTCGGACAAGGTGTACCGTACTCGGCTGCAACAGCTTCAGCTCTGGCAAAGCGGGCAAGGTCATAAATCCCTCTATGCAAAATGATATAATATTTACCCGAAGAGGTGGAGCGGTAAGCTGTATTAGGTCCATTATAAAAGTTGCGTAAATGCCCGCACATTTCGACCAGTTTCTCGAGAGAGGAGAATGAGAATATACGGGTAATATCTACAAGTGCCTCATTAACATCTACATCTGGTTCCATAGGGTGTTCCAAATTGATGTCGGGTTTGTTCTTGTCGGCAGTGGCTTTGTTGTCCTTCGATTCTTTTTGCACATTACCATGGAAAAGTTGATCCAGGACGGCATCTGCTTTGCCACGACCGGGCCATTTTGTTTGAGAATTAACTTCATTGAGCATTTGCTCAATATTCATATCCTCTGCGGAATCCGGTCCATCGATATCAAAGTCATCTGCATCAAACTCTTCGTCATCGTTAATGATTACAAAATCATCTGTCGAGGAATCGTCCAAATAATGCTCTGACGGATCGTCAGTAAAGTTTGAAAAGCGGGTATCCAATTCATCGGGATCTTCCACTTTGGTGATCAACAAAATAAGTGCATCCGGAAGCATTGGAATTGCTTCTATCATTAATGGGATATCATCTGCCTCAAATCCAAATTCGTAGGACGCTTGCTGCATCATATCTCGAAAAAGAGCCCGAGCTTTTTCGGTTCCGTATGCCAATTCGCTAATGCGGATTTCGCGGTCCTTTAAATCTTTTTGATACAACGTACAACGGATCTGATGTTCATTGATTTTTTCAATTCGCATAGGCTCACTTCCCTTCGTCAATAATTAATATTAAGCCTTATAAAAAGCTAGAATATGCGGCCTGGATGAGTTGTCATCCCGACCTATGTTCTTTATATATTCAGTATAAAATAATACTGAAAAGAAGTCAAACGATAGGAAAGTCTGCTATCGAATCAAAGCTGCTTTGTCTATGTACTTAAAATGGAATGAAATATGCTAATTATAGATTTCGTCAGTTTGAACAAAAGCATACGTGGAGAATATTCTCAATTTCTCCAAATATTTTGAAATCTATTTAAAATCTATCAAAAAAAACAAAAAGTTGGTAAATACTAACAAAGTTTAGAGGTTGTTTTCTAATATCAATTTGTCGATTTGGTATTGCCAGAATGTTTGCAGGGAGCATATAATGCCCTCAGAGAAACGAACCCGATGTGTAGGAGGTGATGATGTTTCGTTAAAAGGACGGATATGATACTTTTGTTTCAAACACTGTGTCTCGCATAATAGCAGTGTATTCTGAAATAACCAAAAGGTTCCGATTGCGGCGTATGATAGGGATTCGATTCTCGGTGATTCAAGTATGGTTTATATGGAAATTGTTATTTTCATATGAGCGATTTGAGCCCTGCAGATTATGATTTATGAACTGCAGGAGCATGGGTGAGCAGTATGAAAGATTGACATGTCACAATATACAACCAATGTTCAGGAAAGTCGTACTGTCATCGAGCAAAGGGGGATAAGCAATTGGAGAGAAAATCAACAGGTCTGCGGGAGACAATGTATTCTTGGGTGATTTCCGAAATATCTGATGCAGAGCGCGTTGGTGTGCCGGTGCGGGTAGACGGTGTGCTCTATTCGACGAGGGATGCCAGAGTGCTGCATCAGGTCATGGAGGATCATTATTACATGAAGAGTTATGTTGGCGATGAAGCAGGCAAAATATGTGAGATTGATTTTGATCATATTACGGAATTTTGAGTAAAACCGTTTATTGGCAGGATGGCTGATAACGGGAATGTATGTCTGTGCGAAACTTCGCACACAACCTTTTTCGGAGAGACGTCAAGGCCCCGATGTCTCTCCGATATTTCAGTTTGCCCGATAGAGGGAAAAGTGGTATACTGAAACAGAGTATTGTTGTATGACTAGTACGATTAAGAAATGAGGGCTTTGACGAATGAAGAACAAGAAGAGGATTACCATTGGAGTAGTGGTTGTGCTTTTGGCTTTGGCAGCAATCCTTGCAGTGATCATGCTTAAGAAATTTGCACCAAACAAAACGCACATGAGTCTGACAAAGTATTTTCAGGTGACCGATCAGGGGATGATGCCGGTTGTGCTGGAAGATGATATATGTGGACTAAAAGCTATCGAGAAAGATGGTCATATTTATGTAGATAGAGAATTTGTGACAGAGAAGTTAAATCATCGTTTTTATTGGGATGCCAATGAAAATATGCTGTTATATACAACTTCGACCCAGCTGATCTCCGCTGCATTAAACAGTAAAGATTGTTATATTAATAATAAAAGCCGTGATAGCAAGGATTATACAATTGCTGTAGCACAGGACAATGTTGTTTATGTGGCTTTGGACTATGTTCAGCAGTACACGGCGATGGATTATAAACAATACAAAAAGCCAAATCGTATTGTGATCCACACGGTATACAATAAGGATATAAGCTATGCGGATGCGAAGGATGATGTGCAGATCCGCAATAAACAGAGCATTAAGAGTCCGATCCTGCAAGATGTAAAGTCGGGACAGAAGCTTCGTGTGCTTGCCGGTGAAAATAAGGACACAGGATTTATGAAAGTGATGTCTGAGTCAGGTGTGATAGGATACGTACAGGCTAAGAAGATGAAGGAAACCTATAAGAAACAGTCAGAGACAACGTTTCGTGAGGAGTCCTATAGCCATATCCTAATGGATAAGCAGGTGAATTTAGTGTGGCATCAGGTGACGAATCAGTCAGCTAATGGAAGATTATCCGGTTTATTATCTGCAACAAAAGGTGTGAATGTCGTGGCGCCTACTTGGTTTGAGACGTCGGATAATGATGGCAATGTTACATCACTGGCTTCCGATTCTTATGTACAGACGGCACATCAGGCCGGTGTACAGGTATGGGCACTGTGCAGTGATTTTGGCCCTAAGATGAAGATTGGCAAAGTGCTGGGTACAACGAGCAAACGTCAAAAATTAGTCAAAAATCTGATTGCCGAGGCAATACGATACGATCTTGACGGAATTAACATTGATTTTGAGAATGTTAAAAAGGATTCCGGCGAGGATTTTATACAGTTTGTAAGGGAACTTGGAATTATGTGCCGCAATAATGGAGTTGTTTTGTCTATAGACAATTACCCGCCTGCGGGAGGAATTTCGGCATATTATAATCGCAAAGAGCAGGCAGAGGTTGCTGACTATGTGATCACGATGTCATACGATGAGCATTATGCCGGCAGTAAGGAAGCCGGTCCGGTTTCTTCGATCAGTTATGTGACGAATTCCATACAGGAAGTAGGTGAGGAAGTCCCTGCAGAGCAGATGGTTATAGCATTGCCGTTCTATTCCAGACATTGGAAAGAGAAGACAAAGGGTGGGAAAGCAAAGTTATCATCCGAGGCGTGCTCTATGAAAGGTGCGCAGACTGTGCTTAAGGATTCCGGCAAAAAGGCAACTTGGGATGATGCAACAGGAATGAATTATGTAGAATATACAGAGAGCGGAACGGTTCATAAAATTTGGATCGAGGATGCGAAATCGTTGGAACTTAAGATGAAAGCGGTATCGGATGCGAATCTGGGTGGAGTTGCCTTTTGGAAACTGGGATTGGAAGATGCCTCTGTGTGGAATATGATTGAGAAGTATGTGAAACATTAATTGGGATTCCTATCATTAGTATGTTTTTTGCTTCATAGATATGTATAGAATAATGGCGGAGGATGCCACAATGTGGCCTGCGTATGAATAATGTATCTTTTTTGAAGCAATGGGGGAAGAAATACGGAATTGGAATTATTGTTGGTTTGTTAATGTCTGTTGGTTTTTTGGTGATGGATGCAGATCGGTGGATCAGTGTGCATACATTGAATCAAAAAACAGCAAAATACACTGTTGTGATCGATAGTGGTCACGGAGGAGTAGATCCGGGTAAGATTGGCGTTGATGGTGTATACGAAAAGGATATCAATCTGGCAATAGCAAAACAATTGCAAAAGGTATTGGAACGCAATAACTGTCAGGTGATAATGACACGTGAGGCGGATCAGGGATTATATGAGGAATCTGATACGAATAAGAAACGCGCAGATATGGCGAAACGTGTCAGCATTATGAATGGGTGCGATGCGGATGTTGTTGTCAGTATTCATCAAAACAGCTATACAGATGCGACGTCGAGAGGGGCGCAGGTATTTTACCAGGCAACCTCTGAAAGTGGCAAACAGTTGGCCGCTAAGATCCAAGAAACGTTGAAACGAGATGTAGCACCCGATAATCGCAGACAGATCAAGGCAAATGCGGATTATTATCTGCTGAAAAATACAACGAGCACAATGGTAATTGTGGAATGTGGTTTTTTGTCGAATCTGCAGGAAGCAAAGCAGTTACAGGAAGCAGAGTATCAGAAAAAGGTTGCACAGGCAATTGGAATGGGGGTATTGTATTATTTAGGGGAATCTGGGGAAACTAAGCAAAGAAAAGAGGATTCAAATGGAGACGAAAATACTGCAGGTCAATCCGGAGCAGTTTGGCGATGAGGAGTTGCAGGAGGCATGTCAGGTACTTCGGAACGATGGCTTGGTGGCGTTCCCGACAGAGACGGTATATGGTCTTGGAGGAAATGCATTACATAAAGAAGCTGCTAATCATATATACGCGGCCAAGGGAAGACCGTCCGACAACCCATTGATCGTACATATCTCCGAGGTAAAAAGTTTATATGAACTGGCGGCGGATGTCCCGGAAGCGGCCAAAAAGCTTTCGGAAGCATTCTGGCCGGGACCGCTTACGATGATTCTGCCAAAAGCAGATATTGTGCCTAAATCAACAACAGGTGGCTTAGATACGGTTGCAATACGAATGCCATCGCACCCAATTGCTAAAGAATTGATTCGGCAGTCTGGAGTATATATAGCAGCACCGAGTGCAAATCTATCCGGCAGACCGAGTCCGACCAAGGCAGAGCACGTTATCGAGGATTTGTCGGGGCGTATTGATATGATTATTGACGGCGGAGAAGTGGGAATTGGTTTGGAGTCAACGATCGTGGATCTGACAGGGAATGTGCCAATGGTGCTTAGACCTGGTTATATTACATTGGAGATGCTTCGAGAAGTATTGGGAAATGTAGAAGTTGATCCGGCAGTGCTCAGCCGAGAAGTTAAGCCGGGGATTGTAGCAAAGGCGCCGGGAATGAAATATCGACATTATGCGCCGAAAGGTCAATTGACGATTGTAGAGGGAGAAACAAAACAGGTCGTTGCGTCTATCTTACAGATGGTACATGATAAACAAAAGGAGGGATACAAGGTAGCAGTGATCGCTGCACAGGAGACAGTGAACTGTTATCCAAGTGGCATTGTTTACAGCATTGGTTCTAGAAAATGTGAGGGATCTATTGCTGCGGGGTTATATGATATATTGAGAGAAATGGATCATTTGGGGGCTGAGTATATCTTTGCAGAAAGTTTTGAGGATGATAATTTGGGACAGGCTATTATGAACCGGATGCTCAAAGCTGCTGGGTATCACATAGTTAAGGCGTGAAAGGAGCGTAACACGATGAGACCATATGACAAAATATTTTTTGTATGCACATCCAACACGTTGCTAAGTCCCATCGCAGAAGGGATCTACCGTTCGGAGGCGGCTGTTTATATGCCGGAGCCATATTCGAGAGGACTGGTTGTATTATTTGAGGAGCCGATCAGCCCAAAGGTAAATCTTTTGCTTAGTAAGCATGAGATGACGCCGGGAAATCATTCGCAGTCAATGCAATTGCAGAAAGAAGAGTTAACTGATAAAACATTGATCCTAACAATGACATTTCCGGAGAAGGTACAATTTTTGGAAACGTATGGAGATGGTTATGCGGTTTATACTTTGGGGGAATTTGCCGGAGTAGAGACGGATGTGTCAGATCCGTACGGAGCGGAAGAGGAAGCATATGAAAAATGCTTTGAAGAGATTGCGGAGAGAATCAGACTTACAATACACCGATTGGAGGAGGAAGAAAAAGATGATAGCATTGGGTAGTGATCATGGTGGATACGGCTTGAAACAGGAAGTGAAAGCATATCTGGAAGGGAAAGGAATTCCGTATAAAGACTATGGGTGTCTGGATGAGTCGCCATGCGATTATCCGGTTTATGCCAAGGCAGTTGCCAAGGCAATAGTAGATGGAGAATGTGACAAGGGCATTTTGATCTGTGGTACAGGTATTGGGATCTCTATCGCTGCGAATAAGGTAAAAGGTATTCGTGCGGCAGTTTGTCATGATACATTTAGCGCACAGGCAACGAGAGAACATAATGACGCCAATATTCTTGCTATGGGGGCACGAGTGGTTGGACCGGGTCTTGCATTAAAGATCGTTGATACGTTTTTGAATACTGAATTTTCGGGAGAAGAAAGACATGTAAATCGTATTCGTCAGATAGAAGATTAAAGAATCCTTTGTTAAGAGTATTCGACGGATAAGGGATCCGCGAAATTTCTGTAAAGAGTATTCGTCAGATAGAGGATCCGCAAAATTTTTGTAAAGAGTATTCGATGGATAAAGGATCCGCAAAATTATAGAAATAGTATACTTGTATACTTTGTCTTGACACTCTGAGAATCAAGGCGTAAAATGAAGTTCAAATAATGTATTTCGATTGAGGCAGACGCAGTTTGTCTGAAACGGATATTAGGAAAGGAAGTAATAATATGGCAAAGAAAGACATTGATTGGAACAATCTTGGATTTGGTTATGTAAAGACAGATAAGCGTTATGTATCCAACTTCAAGAATGGCGCATGGGATGATGGTGCCTTGATTGAGGATGACCAGATCACCATGAGCGAGTGTGCCTGTGTATTGCAGTATGCGCAGACAGTATTTGAAGGATTAAAGGCATACACAACAGAGGACGGTCATGTCGTGTGCTTTCGCCCTGACTTAAATGCGCAACGTTTAGCACAGTCTGCAGCAAGACTTGAGATGCCGGTATTCCCGGAGGATCGTTTTGTGGAGGCTATTGCTAAAGTAGTTGAGGCAAATATAGATTATGTACCACCATATGGATCTGGAGCAACCTTGTACATCCGTCCATATATGTTTGGTAGTGATGCTGTTATCGGTGTAAAACCGGCGAGTGAATATCAGTTTCGTGTATTCACGACTCCTGTAGGACCATACTTTAAGGGTGGCGCAAAGCCAATTACTATCCGTGTTTCGGATTTTGACCGTGCAGCACCTCATGGAACAGGTAATATCAAAGCTGGTCTGAACTATGCAATGAGCTTGCATGCAATTGTAGATGCACATAAGAATGGCTTTGATGAGAATATGTATTTGGATCCTGGTACACGTACTAAGGTCGAAGAGACCGGTGGAGCTAACATTCTTTTTGTAACCAAAGATAATAAATTAGTTGTACCAAAATCAGATAGTATTCTTCCATCTATTACAAGACGTTCATTGGTAACAGTGGCTAAGGATTATCTTGGATTAGAGGTTGAGGAGAGAGAAGTTCTGTTTGAAGAAGTGAAAGACTTTGCAGAATGTGGACTTTGTGGTACAGCAGCCGTTATTTCTCCGGTTGGAAAGATTGTTGATCATGGTAACGAGATATGCATGCCAAGTGGTATGGATGAGATGGGACCGATCATGACAAAATTACGTGAAACATTGACTGGTATCCAGATGGGTCATATTGAAGCACCAGAAGGATGGATCAAGGTTATCAAGTAATAAATACATAAAAAGTGATAGGGGCCAATGGATTCATTCTGTTTCTGTTATGTGAGCAGAGACAGAATGTGATCCGTTGGCCTTTTGTTGTTTCGTGTCATGCTGATATAGCGTGATCCGTTGGCCTTTTGTTGTTTCGTGTCATGCTGATATAGCGTGATCCGTTAGCCTTTTGTTGTTTTGTGTCATGCTGATATAGCGTGATCCGTTGACTCTTTATTATTCTGAGATATGCTGATAGGCTTTTAAGTTTTGTTTCGCAACACTAAAGAATACCGTCTGTTTGCTTTAAGAGGATCAGTTTGTCACCGGGAGTGACAGCATCAGACTCTAATTCATTGATTGTGCGAATGTCATTTGTGGTGGTGCGGAACAGTTTGGCAATATCCCATAGTGTATCGCCGGTTTGTACTACATAACAAACTAATCCCGGCATTTGTTGAAAGGTTTCCATGTCAATCTCATGCTCTTCAATGTCAGTCACAACGTCGTTACAGCATTCAGTGAAGACGAGAACACAGAGATTTAATACAAGTTTAGCTTCCAGTTCTTCACGGTCGAGCATGAGTACATTGATACTGCTGATGTCGGTCTGCAGTTCGTAATCATCTTCCGGAGAAATGCCGCGTACTTCAATGGTATGTTGAAAAGGAATGCTTGCCTGCAATACGTTTAGCGGATGCAGATCATCTTCGGTGATATATAGGATATCCAGTTCTACTGCACCTTCGATAGAGATACCATCTGTGACAATGGTTTGTTCATCAATTTGGATCGTTCCGGTAGCGTTGCATATTTGCAAAATGTTGTCCTTTTCGGGATCGACTTTGATGTGGTCCGAAACACGTACTGCACTCTGATTTTTGAGCAATAATTGTTTGGCATGCGAATTGCTCTTAGTCAAACGAAGATCACAGGAGGTGGAGTAGGCGTCCTGCAAGCAGTCGAAATGTTCTTCTTCATAGAACTTGATATCCAGCAGCAAAGAAAGTTCTACATCAAAGATGCGCATTTCGCCGTCTTCATCGCTGCGGCATTCCAGTGATTTTTTGCCGGGAACAATTTCAATATCAGCAACCATATCTTCGTGGCAGCCACTACAAGAGACGATGCCGTCAAATGGCAATTCAGTTTCAAAATATTCCAAATTGCGCTCATCATCTTCGGGTGTGTATAAAACAAATATCAGAAGATCGCCGGTGATCCGAATACCGTCATCAACGAGCCTTGTTGCAAGACCCTGCGTGGATAGCTCATAGTACAATACATTTTCACAACTTGGTTTTCCCTTCGGCAGCGAGGTTTCATCTTTGATCCGAAACAGATCTTTTTGGTGGGAGGTCATTGTGGTAACGGACATAGGTGCCAGTTGTTGTTCAACACCGGCCGGCGGGGTGGGATCGCCCATCTCTGCCTGTACTGCATCGTCCGAAACAATGCCGGTACCGATGGCGAGTATGTGTTCCTCTTCCTGGCAGCAATGAAGACTTAGGATTGCACGAACGCTGATCTTGCGCGAGTTGATGAGACTGGCTCGGCAGTCCTCCAAATCATAATGACAGTGAACTTCCAGATCTGGGTTGGCGTTCTCTAAATTGATGCTTTCCTCAAAAGGAATCTGTCCCTGCATAGTATGTATTTGGCGAAAATCCACGTCGCTTAAATAAAGGAGGGAGAAGCTTAATTGACCACGAATGATGGCGCGATCTGTCTCAGCTGAGGTTTCTTGTACATGGATCTCCCCCTGGATTTTAATGATGTGTTCAATATCGGGCTTGCTGTCAGGTACATTAATGTCATCCTCGAGCGTCAACTGCATATCGCTGTGACAATTTTTCAGACTGGTGCGGATTTGCCTGGTCATGAGTTTCATAGGTGCTTTCTCCCTTTCCTGCATTGAAATCAATTTGCGTCCGCAGAACACTATTTTGCGGCAAGTGTCTTATGCGGAAACTATTACTATTCTCATTGTATGCATCCGGAGTGTAAAATAGACAATATATTTGGGGTCTTGTGAAAAGATTATGATTGCGATACACTGTAGGCATGAGTATACAGAAAAGAGGATGACTATGAAATCTACAATTACATTTACAAATAATATCACGGTAGAAAATTATAATGCACTGCGTGCGGCAGTTGACTGGATACAAGTCACAGAAAAACGTGCATCTATTGCATTGCAGCACTCTTTTTATTTGTGTGTTGCGATGGATGGAGAACGTCCTGTAGGAATGGCACGTATTGTCAGTGATGGTGGATATACATATTTTATTACGGATGTCATTGTGCATCCGGACTATCAAGGGTATCATATTGGGACAGAACTGATCAGCAGAGTGTTGGATTACATTCAGAAAGATGTGATGGACGGTGAAACAGTTATGGTCAGCCTGATGGCAGCATATAAAAGGGACAGCTTTTACCACCGCTTCGGGTTTCATAGCCGTCCCTTTGGAAATCACGGATCAGGAATGTCCATGTGGGTTTCACGCGACATTTCCGGTAAGATCATTACTGCGTAATGCCTGCTTATGACAAATCCGCTACTGCCTAATGTTTGCGCATAGCAACGGCATGCTCCACTACCGCCTGACGCTTTATTATACAAATTGATTCCTGGCAGGATCATATTGATAATCAATTCCGGCAAGTGTTTTGCACAAGGTTTCCTGCTCAATACTCAGGGACTTGCACATTTCCTCCAAAGAGGGATAGAAGTCCCTAAGCTGGGTGTTGACGTAACTGAGTAATATCATTGGATCATTTGGTAGTGCCATAGTTTCGTTATCCTCATTTCTGTTTTCTGTTCAGACGGCGGTTATGCTTACGCGCCTCATTGATCAATCCCACGATTTTTTCAATGGAATTATTCAACTGACTTTTGTCCATGGCGTGAATATATTGTTCTCGGTTCGTGTACACGTCATTTACCGTCTTCAGCAATAATTCGTTGGTCACATCTTTTTCCTGTATTACAACGCTGTAACCGGACTTTTCAAAAGAAGCAGCATTAAGGATCTGATCGCCGCGGCTGGCTTCAGCAGACAGCGGGATTAAAATGTTCGGTTTGCGCAGTGCCAAAATTTCACAGATTGCATTTGCGCCGGCACGAGAGATTAAAATATCGGCAGCGGCCATAAGGTCTCTTAATTCCGGTCCGATATATTCATATTGAGCATATCCTTTTGTGTCGTTTAGCGAGTCGTCTAATTTGCCCTTACCGCACAAATGGATCACATGAAACTTTTGCAACAGTTCCGGCAATATGCCTCGGACAGCATCGTTGACTGCTACGGCACCAAGACTTCCACCCATGATCAGAAGAACCGGTTTTGTATCATCAAAACCACAGAATGCAAGGCCTTTTTCACGACTGCCCTTAAACAACTCCTGGCGGATCGGGGAGCCGGTTAGTACCGCCTTTTCTGCCGGGATATGCTTCATCGTCTCTGGAAAGTTAGTGCATACGCGGTGCGCACATGGAATGCAGATCTTATTGGCAAGACCAGGTGTCATATCAGATTCATGGATCACGCAGGGAATGTGACGAAACTTTGCTGCCAATACGACAGGGACAGACACAAATCCACCTTTGGAAAACACAACATCCGGCTTGATTCTGCCCAATAATCGAATTGCCTGACCGAGACCTTTTACTACCTTAAAAGGATCACTTAAGTTTTTGACATCAATATAACGTCTAAGTTTACCACTGGAAATCCCGTAATAAGGGATCCCCTGCTCTTTGATCAATGTGCGTTCAATTCCCTCATAGGAACCAATATAATGTACATCGTACCCTTGTTTTTTAAGCTCAGGGAGTAATGCAATATTCGGGGTGACGTGGCCGGCTGTGCCGCCACCGGTAAGTACGATTTTTTTTACTTTGCTCATAAATATCCTCCTTGCTCTGCGGTAAAAATGCGGTAGTACGGCTTATGAATATGTGATAACAGCCGCTTCATATATGTGCAGACACTATTACCAATAGTATACCAGTATCAAGAAAACTCGCAACAGGTGCGCAGGTGAATTTTATTCATCTGCAAAGTGAAAGAAAAGAAACTTTCTCGCTTTACTTTTTCGATACACCCTATATAATAGTATTGTTGAGAAAAAATGAACAATTACATGAAAAATATTCACGAGACGGAGGACACCATGAAGAATGGAATAGAAATCAGATGGCATGGCAGAGGTGGACAGGGTGCTAAGACTGCAGCACTTTTGCTGGCAGATGTTGCGTTTAAGACAGGACAGAATGTGCAGGGATTCCCGGAGTATGGTCCGGAACGTATGGGGGCGCCGATCACAGCGTACAACCGTATCAGTCAGGATGTGATCCGCGTTCATTCAAATATTTACCATCCGGATTATGTGGTCGTTGTGGATGAGACGCTGTTAGAGTCTGTTGACGTTACAGCAGGTCTTAAGAAAGAGGGTGCGATCATTGTAAACACACCAAAGTCTAAAGAGGAGATCATGGAGCATCTCAAAGGCTATGAAGGTGATGTGTACACTGTGGATGGTCGTAAAATTTCGGTGGATGCGTTGGGCAAGAATTTTCCGAATTCACCGATGTTAGCTGCTATTGTTGCAGTCAGCAAGGTGATGCCTCGTGACAAATTTATTACAGAGATGCGGGCGTCTTATGAACATAAATTTGCAAAGAAGCCGGAAGTGATCGATGGTAACATGAAAGCACTGGAAATGGCGTTTGATGCGGTAGAAGCATTGATGTAGGCGACAGCACTGCGAATGTAGAAAGAAAGCATCAGCAACACAGCCTGCAGCATCAATAAAATGAATAGAGTTTAAGATAGGAGAACAAGAGATGAGAACCGATATTACCAAAATCAATGAAAAGACACCTCATCAGGATCTGACAGAGGGATTGATGGTATTTGCCGGTGGTACGTCCAAACTGTTTAACACAGGAGAATGGCGTACTAACACGCCGGTATATGTAGCTGACAAATGCAAACAGTGCCTGCTGTGCACACCGACTTGTCCGGATGGATGTATTCCGGTTGTCGATGGCAAGCGTCTGGCATTTGATATGGATCATTGCAAAGGATGTGGTATTTGCGCAAATGTATGTCCATTTGGAGCAATTGAGATGAAGGAGGGAAATGTATAATGGCGATCAAAGAACGTATGTCAGGTAACGAGGCGGTTTCCTATGCGATCCGTCAAGTCAACCCGGATGTTATGCCGGCTTTCCCAATCACGCCATCCACGGAGATTCCGCAGATGGTATCTACTTATATTGCGAATGGGGAAATGGATACAGAGTTTATTCCGGTAGAGAGTGAGCATTCCTCCATGAGTGCAGCCATTGGTTCTGAGGCAGCAGGAGCAAGAAGCCTGACGGCAACATCTTCCGCCGGATTGGCGTTGATGTGGGAGGAACTTTTATTAGCAGCTTCAAATCGTCTGCCGCTAGCACTTACTTTGGTCAACCGTACCTTATCCGGCCCGATCAACATCAACTGTGATCACTCCGATGGAATGGGCGCAAGAGATACCGGCTGGATCCAAATATATGCAGAAAATAATCAGGAAGCGTATGACAATTTTATTCAGGCGTATCCAATTGCGGAAGACATCAGAGTACATTTGCCAATCATGATCTGTCAGGATGGTTTCATCACAAGTCATGCGGTGGAAAATATTATGTTGTTAGAGGACGAACTGGTAAAAGACTTTGTTGGCGAGTATGAGCCGGAAGAGTTTTTGCTCAATCCGGGCAAGCCGATCGCAGTTGGACCATATTCAGTCAGCAACTATGCAATGGAAGCCAAGAAAAATCAAGAAATTGCGATGGAAAATTCCAAAGAAGTCATTTTGGAAGTTGCCAAAAAATTTGCGGCAATGTCTGGCAGAGAATATGGATTATTTGAGGAGTACCGCACAGAAGATGCTGATTATATCATATTGATCATGGGTTCAGCAGCAGGAACGGCAAAAGAGGCAGTGGATGAACTGCGTGAGCAAGGGAAAAAAGTTGGTGTGTTAAAGCTTCGTGTTTTCCGTCCGTTCCCGGCAGAGGAAATCGCAAAGGCACTCAAAGGCTGCAAGGCAGTGGCTATTTTGGATCGTTGTGAAAGCTATAACGGTAACAATGGACCGCTCGGTCAGGAAGTAATGGCTGGATTATTCCGCGAGAAGGTAATGATCGAGGCAGTAAATTATATTTACGGACTGGCAGGAAGAGATTTTACCATATCTGATGCAAAAGCTGTATTTGAGGAAATTACGGATCTGGTAGAAAATGGCAAGGAAGTTCCGCAGCATCAGTACATCCGTTTACGTTAACAGTATGAAAAATAGAATGGAGAACGACAATGAGTGATTATACATTAAAAACGATGATGAACAAGCCGGAGCGTTTGGCACCGGGACACCGTATGTGTGCGGGTTGTGGAGCGACGATTGCTGTTCGTGCCGTACTTCGCGCTCTGCATGAGGGAGATCAGGCAGTGATCGGTAACGCAACAGGATGTTTGGAGGTATCTTCTTTCATGTATCCGTATACGGCATGGGAAGACAGCTATATTCATAACGCATTTGAAAATGCCGGAGCTACGTTGAGTGGTGTTGAGACAGCATATAAAGCACTGAAAAAACGCGGTAAACTGCCGGAAGATGTTAATTATAAATTCATCACTTTTGGCGGCGATGGTGGAACTTATGATATTGGTTTCCAATCGTTATCCGGTGCAATGGAGCGTGGGCATGATATGGTATATGTCTGCTATGACAACGGAGCGTATATGAATACCGGTATTCAGCGTTCTTCGGCGACACCGATGTATGCAGATACAACGACAACGCCGGTTGGCAAGCAGTCAAATGGTAAAATGCAGAATCGTAAAGATCTGGCAAGTATTATTGCAGATCATGATGTCCCATATGTGGCACAGACAACCTTTACCACGAATTTTCAGGATATTCACCGCAAAGCAGAAAAGGCAATTTACACAGAAGGTGCTTCTTTTCTCAATGTAATGACGCCGTGTCCAAGGGGATGGCGTTATGATGCGGCAGAAGTGATGAAGATATGCAAATTGGCAGTAGAAACATGCTACTGGCCGTTGTTTGAGGTGGATCATGGTAAGTGGATCTTATCTTATGAGCCTAAGAAAAAATTACCGATCGAGGATTTTCTTCGTGAGCAGGGACGTTTCAAGCATTTGTTCAAAAAAGGCAATGAGCATTTGATCGAGCAGTTTCAGGAAGAAGTTGACAGACGTTGGGAAGATTTGCAGTTTAAGTGTTCCAGATAGTTGTGCGTGGATCTGAGATAGAACTCACAGGAAATGACAGCCAAGCTGGAACGTAGAAATGGAAACGGCTATGACTTTATTAATGTATCAGGTATTAAAAACAGTGACGGAACAGGGGAGCTTTCGTAAAGCAGCAGAATTGCTGGGACTGACGCCATCCGCGATCAGTCACGCGGTTGCTTCGCTGGAAGGAGAACTTGGATTTCCGGTGCTTAACCGCAGCAAATCCGGCGTCACATTGACAGATTATGGGGAGCGGCTGCTCCCCTATGTTAACGCAGTGTTAAATAGCAACGAGAGTTTACAACAGAAAGTGGCGCAGTTTAACGGCTTAGAACAGGGAACCGTTAAGCTGGGCTGCTTTTCCAGTACTTGTACTAATTGGATCCCGGATATTTTGCATTCGTTTCATAAACTTTATCCGGGAATTGTGATAGAAGTACTTCAAGGAACGTATGACGATGTGGTATACTGGATCAAGAACGGTGTGGTGGACATGGGATTTTTGTCGGCATCAAGTGCAGGTGACCTCTCCATTGTCCCATTGTACAAAGATCCGCTGCTGTGCGTTATGCCCCAAAATATGGAGCGGCACGGCGATGGTGAATACATTGGGATTGACGAGATGAAGACGTATCCGTTTGTAGCGCAGCGGGAGTCTACAGATGCAGATATACAGAACTTTTTGAAAGGAAGTGCTCTGGATGTACATGCCAAGTATCATGTTGTAGATGATCTTGCCATGGTATCTATGGTTGCGCATGGATTCGGAATATGTATTATGCCGGAAATGGTCATGAAAGACATTCCATATGAGGTGAAATGCTATCCGATTAAGCCTGAAGCATACAGAATCGTTGGACTCGCCACACAGAACTCGGAGTTTATGGCTCCGGCAGTCAGCACAATGTATCAATATATTATTGAACATTACAAACAGAAAGACGAGGTAGATGTATGAAACAGTGGGAGAAATTAACGGCGTGGCTGGTGGTATTTGCGCTGGTTGCCGGTTTAGTCGGTGGAAGCGCCTTCGTGCAGGTGAGCGCAGCAGAGGAAAACAGCGATTTTGCGTATGCTGTCAATGAAGATGGAACGGCAACGATCACCGAAGTGAAAACCAATGCGGCAGATGTGATCGTTCCGGCGGTGATCGATGGACATACCGTAACGGCGATCGGAAGTCATACGAGCGAATGGTCAACAACGCCGGCGGGCGCGTTTGAGAGCAAATGGCAGGCTGTGAATGTCTATTTGCCGGATACGATAACAAGTTTTGCAGACAGAGCCTTTGCTTCTTGTGCGATAGAACATATATATCGATATGATCCTGCACAAATATCAGCAGAAGATATTATCAGCAGCGGTTCGGCATTGGGTGTGCCAATGCAGCTTAAGACAATGGGAAGTCATTGCTTTGATAATAGCCGGTTGAAAGAAGTTCAGATTGATGCACAGGTGGACAGTATTGGAGATGGTGCCTATGCTACGATCGCAGCGCTTAGCAGTGTGACACTCGGCAAGACCGGACGTATTGGAACGATCGGTAAAAATTGTTTTCAAAATTCCGGAGCACAGACGCTCAACTTTTATTTCTATGGAAGGGTAGATGCGATTGGTGCGAATGCGTTCGAGGGTTCGGGCGGTATTCAGGATTTTTATATGGAAGATGTCGGGATCGTGGGAACAGAAGCATTTAAGAATTGTCACATCAACACAATGACACTCAAGGGTTCGTTATCAGCGATCGGTGATCGCGCCTTTATCGGATGTGGCAATTTGGACAAAGTGACAATACAGTCTTCTACACCATATACCATTGGAAAATATGCCTTTACTTGTGCATCGATTAAAGAGGTGACATTTTCAGATGGTCTTAGTTCGGTAGCGGAAGGAACTTTTTCCGGCTGCGGCAAACTGTCTAAAGTGTATTTGCCAACGACATTAAAAGAAATTGAGAAAAATGCCTTCGAGAATGTATCGACGATCACAACGATCACGATCAATGATACTGCCAAAGTTGATGATGAAGCCTTTAAGGGAGCGGGTGGCACAACTTGGGGTGCCCTGGACCGTTTGAATAATCAGTCTGTCAAAAAGATTGTGGCAAAGGCATTGCATCGAAATCTGAAGACGCCGCTGCCAAAGGTTGCCAAGGCATCGCTTAAGAAAGCCAAGGCTGCGAAAAATAAAAAGAAGGCAAATCTTAAATGGACAAAGAGCAAGAACGCAAATGGATATATTGTGTACTGCAAGGTTGTTAAGAAAGGCAAAAAAGCCGGTAAGATTGCGTGGAAAAAGGTAAAGACGGTCAAAAAGCCGAAAACAACCAAGTGCACGGTAAAGATAAGTGCCAAACAGCGTAAAGTATTAAAAAAGAAGGGAAAGATCTATTACAGCGTGCGTGCTTACAAAAAGGTAACCGTAAATGGCAAGAAAAAGACCATTTACAGCGTGTATTCTCAGAAAAAACTGAAATAGTTCATTGTCCCAGCTCAAATGGAGCCGACAATGGTATATATTTGTAAAAAAGCAGAAATAGCCTTGACAAAGAAAAAATCGCACAGTATTATTAAGGTTAGATTACAAAGACGATGACGAAGACAGTAGCCTTAGGGGAAATGTTTCAGAGAGTCCGGGGGAGTGTGAGCCGGACACGGAGTATCCTATGATCGCGAACATCACTTCCGAGTTGCGGCTGGAACGGATCAAATATCTCAGTACAAACCGTCGGTGCCCACCGTTACATGGGTCATGCATAGATTATTGTGCAGCAGAATAGGTGGTTATACGAAATTACAGCTTTCGTCCTGTTTGGGGACGGAAGCTTTTCTTTTTGAGGAAAGGAGAACACAATGTATCAAAAAGTATCAACAGACTTAAATTTCGTTGACAGAGAGAAAAATGTTGGCGAATTTTGGCGCAACCAAAAGATTTTCGAAAAATCCATGAAAGCACGTGAAGGAAATCCAACCTACACGTTTTATGATGGACCGCCTACCGCAAATGGTAAGCCGCATATCGGTCACGTTCTGACTCGTGTTATCAAGGATATGATCCCTCGTTATAAGACGATGAAAGGTTACATGGTACCACGTAAAGCGGGATGGGATACTCACGGACTTCCGGTTGAGCTGGAAGTAGAGAAACTGCTTGGCTTAGATGGCAAAGAGCAGATCGAAGAGTATGGTATGGAGCCATTCATTAAGAAATGTAAAGAATCTGTTTGGAAATACAAAGGTATGTGGGAGGACTTCTCCGGCACGGTTGGATTCTGGGCTGATATGGACAACCCATACGTTACGTATGACGATAACTTTATTGAGTCTGAGTGGTGGGCACTCAAAGAGATCTGGAATAAGAAGCTATTATATAAAGGCTTTAAGATTGTTCCTTACTGTCCAAGATGTGGTACACCACTGTCTGCACAGGAAGTGGCACAGGGTTATAAGTTAGTGAAAGAACGCTCCGCTATCGTGCGTTTCAAAGTGACTGGCGAGGACGCTTATTTCCTGGCTTGGACGACAACACCTTGGACGCTGCCATCTAACGTTGCGCTTTGCGTAAACCCAGAGGATACTTATATTAAAGTAAAGGCAGCAGACGGTTATACGTACTATCTTGCAGAAGCATTGGCAGACAACGTATTAGGAAGCCTGGCAGATAAAGACAGTGATACACCTGCTTATGAGGTGCTTGAGACTTATAAGGGAAGCGATCTGGAGCGCAAGGAGTATGAGCCATTGTATGCTTGTGCCAAAGAGTGCGCAGACAAACAGCACAAGAAAGGTTTCTTCGTGACTTGCGATACTTATGTAACCATGTCCGATGGTACCGGTATCGTGCATATCGCTCCTGCCTTTGGTGAGGACGATGCCAATGTTGGAAGAAACTACGATCTTCCATTTGTACAGTTTGTTACAGAGAAAGGTGAGATGAGCACAGAGACGCCATTTGCCGGACTTTTTGTAAAGAAAGCAGATCCGGAAGTGTTGAAAGATCTGGATGCGAAAGGACAGCTTTTTGCAGCACCGAAGTTTGAACATGATTATCCACACTGCTGGAGATGTGACACACCACTTATTTACTATGCACGTGAGTCTTGGTTCATCAAGATGACAGAAGTGCGTGATGATCTCGTGCGCAACAATAATACCGTAAATTGGATTCCGGAGTCGATCGGAACCGGACGTTTCGGTAACTGGCTGGAGAATATTCAGGACTGGGGTATTTCCCGTAACCGTTATTGGGGAACACCATTAAATATTTGGGAATGTGAAGGCTGCGGCAAGCAGGAGTCCATCGGAAGCCGTGCAGAGCTCGCTGAGCGCAGTGGTAATCCGGAAGATGCCAAAGTAGAGCTTCACCGCCCATATATTGATGCCGTTACATTTACCTGCCCGGACTGTGGTAAGACAATGAAGCGCGTACCGGAAGTGATCGACTGCTGGTTTGATAGTGGAGCAATGCCGTTTGCACAGCACCATTATCCATTTGAGAATAAGGATCTTTTCGAAAAACAGTTCCCGGCTCAGTTTATTTCTGAGGCAGTAGACCAGACCCGTGGATGGTTCTATTCTTTGATGGCAGAGTCTACACTGCTCTTTAACAAGGCGCCTTATGAGAACGTTATCGTCCTTGGACATGTACAGGATGAAAACGGTCAGAAGATGAGTAAGTCTAAGGGAAATGCAGTGGATCCGTTCGATGCACTTGAAAAATACGGCGCAGATGCGATTCGTTGGTATTTCTATATCAATAGTGCACCGTGGCTGCCGAACCGTTTCCATGGCAAAGCAGTGCAGGAAGGACAGCGTAAATTCATGGGTACTCTTTGGAATACCTACGCATTCTTCGTATTATATGCTAATATTGACAACTTTGATGCGACAAAATATACATTGGATTACGATAATCTTGCCGTTATGGATAAGTGGCTGTTGTCACGTTTGAACAGTACGGTTCAAGCTGTGGATGATAATTTAGCAGCTTACAAGATTCCGGAAACTGCCAGAGCATTGCAGGAATTTGTGGATGAGATGAGTAACTGGTATGTAAGACGTTGCCGTGACCGTTTCTGGGCAAAGGGCATGGAGCAGGATAAGATCAATGCATACATGACATTGTATACAGCGCTTGTAACCATTGCCAAAGCTGCAGCACCAATGATCCCATTTATGACAGAGGATATTTACCGTAATCTTGTATGCTCATTGGATGCAAGTGCACCGGAAAGTGTACATTTGTGCGACTTCCCTGAGGTGCAGAAAGAGCATATCGACAAGAAGCTTGAGGCAGATATGGAAGTTGTACTCGAGGCAGTTGTACTTGGCCGTGCATGTCGTAACACTGCAAATATCAAGAACCGTCAGCCGATCGGTAAGATGTTTGTCAAAGCAGATGCGGCGTTGTCACAGTTCTACCTTGACATTATCAAGGACGAGCTTAACGTCAAGGAAGCAGAGCTTACCGAAGATGTCAGTGCACTCACGACCTACAGCTTTAAGCCACAGCTTAAGACGCTGGGACGTCGTTTTGGCAAAAACATCAATGCGGTTCGTGAAATCCTTGCAGGATTGGACGGACAGGCTGCTATGGCAGAATTGAAAGAGAAAGGCACTCTGACGATCCAGGTAGAGGGCGTTGACGAAGCACTCGCTGAAGAAGATCTGTTGATCGAGGCTGCACAGATGGAAGGCTATGTATCTGACAGTGATCACGGAGTAACTGTTGTACTGGATACGAACCTGACTCCGGAACTGTTAGAGGAAGGTTTTGTGCGCGAGGTTATCAGTAAAGTACAGACCATGCGTAAAGACGCCGGATTCGAGGTGATGGATCACATTCAGTTGTACGTTAAGGACAATGACAAGGTGAAAGACATCGTGCAGAAGAACGAGGAAAGCCTTTGCTCAGATGTTCTGGCGGATGGCGTAACCTATGATGAAGTTTCCGGATTTACCAAGGAATGGAGCATCAATGGTGAGAAAGTTACGCTCGGTGTAGAGAAGAAATAATGTGTTACATTCTTGAATAATAGTAGAATAATACTTGCATTATTTTTCGTTTTATGTAAACATAAAGAAGGGCAAACAGTGATGACAATGTTATATGTATATGACATTGACAGAAGCGTTTGCCCTTTTGTAGTATAGACAATAAAGTATATGAGACAAGATAGGTGACGTAACAGAAGAACAGCCGCAGGTTGATCAATAAAGAGTATGGAAGGGTGATGTATATGATTAAGGTTTTTTTAGTGGAGGATGAGGTGGTAATTCGCGATGCAATCAAAAATAGTATTAATTGGGAACAGGAGGGCTATGAATTTGTTGGGGAGGCAAGCGATGGGGAACTTGCATTGCCAATGATCTTGAAAGAAAAGCCGGACATACTTATCACAGATATTCGTATGCCGTTTATGGATGGGCTGGAGTTAAGTCGTCTTGTCAAAAAAGAGCTGCCGGACACAAATATTATTATTCTTAGTGGATATGATGAGTTTGAATATGCAAAAGAGGCGATCAAGATAGGGGTTGAAGAGTATTTGCTGAAACCAATCTCTTCCAATGTATTGTTGGAACATTTAGGGGAGGTGGCTTCCAAAATTCATGAAAAACAGAAGGAATATGAGCAACGAGAACGACGTATTCGTGAAATGCGCGAAAAATATCTTTCATTTCAAAAGAAGGATTGTGACGATAACATCAATTCCATCAAGAGTTCAGACGCGGATTTTGATATTAATAGTGTAGATGATCTTAAAGAAATACAGGATGCGATCGCAGACTTTTTGAGCGAAGGAAGCCCTGAGGACGTCCCTCATTTTGTTGAGGCATTACTGGACAAGATGCCAAGAGAGCATTTTCGTTCTATAATATTACGGCAATATGTTATTGTAAACATCTTTGCCACGGTAACTTCTTTTTGTAAAAAATTTGAAGATAAGGTGGAGAAGACTCAGACAGAAGAGATTGCACATTTGCAGGAATTAAAAGATCGTGAAAAATTGCTTCGGGAGGCATTGGCAACTGCAGAGTCACAGGAAGACATTCAAACATACATGACACAGCTTTTGGCGAATGCATTGGAAGTGCGCAATACAGTAAGTGACAGGAGATATTCAGATGTTATTCTTGCGGCGCAAAAGATCATAAAAAAACAGTATATGTCAGAAGACATTTCGCTGAATACAGTTGCAGCAGAAGTGGGGATGAGCGCCAGCTATTTTAGTACGATCTTTAGCCGTGAAATGAATCAGACATTTGTTGAATATTTAACAGAGATACGCATGAATAAGGCAAAAGAACTGCTTACCTGTTCGTCTCTTAAAACTGCAGAGATTGCATTTGAAACGGGATATCGAGATCCTCACTATTTCAGTTCGCTGTTCAAGAAGACACAGGGGTGTACGCCGAAGGAATATCGCGCATCAAGAAAGGGGTGATTGTCCGTGAAGTGGCGAAGATATAATCAACTATCCATCAACAAGCGCTTGATCATGATTCCGTTTGTTGCGATCATGCCCATGATAGTTCTTGTGTGCTATCTGGTGTGGACGGTATCCAGTGCAACTGCAGCATATGCCGGCATTAATAAAAATGTGGAGCGGGCCAATCAGTATGTACGTGATTTTAAGGAACGAATTGATTACACCATGTATCTGTCCGTGATTCGGAACAAAAGCATAAATGAGCTGGATATTGGAAAAACGACAATCAATGGTATTGTTACGGTGAATCCATATGATTATATTGAAGAGTTAAAAACTGTTTGTGATGAGTTGTCGGAATCTGCTACAGTAGATATCAATCGCAATCAGATCAAACGCCTGAAAAATTCCTTAAAATCCTTAAAAAAGAATGTTGCAGAGTTAGAACATAATATCAAAAATAATGAATTGTACGATGCCAACATGAAATATTTGGATGACAATATCTATGAATTGACTGCCTTGATCCAATCAGGCATACAAAATTATATTTATATAGAAACAACCAACTTTGAGGAGGTAAAAGAAGCGCTAGATAAAAATAATGAAAGAACGATCTTGCTTTGCATGATTACAGCGATGGTCGTGACGGCATTATCAATCTGCCTGTCTGCACAGGCGACCAAAAGCATTATTGTTCCGATACGCAAATTATGCAAGATGACAAGTAAAGTGGCAGAGGGAGATTTTACAGCTAAGACAAAAGTGAATACCAAGGATGAGATTGCAGTGCTGGCACACAACTTTAACGACATGACGAAGGAGATTGGTCATTTGGTGGATGATATGCAGCACAATCATGAAACGCAGCGGATATTGGAGAGTAAACTGCTTCAGGCGCAGATCAATCCGCATTTTTTGTATAATACATTAGATACTGTCGTGTGGCTTGCGGAAGCAAAGCAAAATGATCAGGTTGTGGCGATTGTGACTTATTTGTCAGAATTTTTCCGAACAACACTTAGCAAGGGACAGGACATTATTACGATTTATGATGAGAAGCGGCATATTGAAAGTTATCTCAAGATCCAGCAGTTCCGATATCAAGATGTATTAGAGTACAGTATTGATATCGAGGAGAAATTGTATGAGGTTAAAATCCCCAAACTATTATTGCAGCCCTTGGTAGAAAATGCATTGGTGCATGGGATTCGCAATAAGAGAGGCAAAGGGCACTTGTCGGTTCGGGGTTACTTTCAAGAAAATGATGTGATCTTTGAAGTGGAAGATGATGGAAAAGGAATGAATAAAGAGGAACTGGAAGCATTGATCCACGGTATGGATCATGATTCCGGTGCTGACAGACAAAGTGGATTTGGGGTGGCAAATGTAAATCAGAGAATACATGTTTATTATGGTGAGCAGTATGGAATCAGCTATGAAAGTCACCCCGGAGAAGGAACGCTTGTCCGTATACAGGTGGCGGATCATGTGTCAGAGGTTCCGATGATACGGTGACAAATACACGTGTCAGAGAATCTGGCGATACGGTGACGAATATCACGTGTCAGAGGATCCGGTGATACAGTGACAAATATCATGTGTCATTGTGAAAAGAAGACTATGGGGATGGGGCGGTCGTAAAAAATTCCACTTTTTTTCAAAAAAAATCCCCATTATTCTGTTTGCAAAGAAAAAATCTCAACCAAAACAAAATGATATTCTGTATGCGAGCGGTGAAAAAAACAGTATTCTATATATACAAGTTACAGATGAGACTGCAATACATAAAACTGTTTGCCCGATGGTTACTGATTGCTAAACATCTGAAATAGAACGTCAAATTAACGAGATAAGGAGGATACGCTTATGAAAAAGAAATTACTCGGACTGGCTCTTTTAGGAGCAATGATGGCAACGTTGTTAGTTGGATGTGGTTCATCCGGTGGGAAGAAAGGTGATACGAAAGACGATGTGATCACCATCGGATTTTCTCAGGTTGGTGCAGAATCTGATTGGAGAACAGCTAATTCAGAATCAATGAAATCAACATTCAGTGAGAAGAATGGTTACAAATTGATTTTTGATGATGCTCAGCAGAAACAAGAAAACCAGATCACAGCAATCCGCAACTTTATCCAACAGGAAGTTGATTATATCGTACTTGCTCCGGTAACAGAATCCGGATGGGATCCGGTTTTGAAAGAAGCAAAAGATGCAGATATCCCGGTAATCATTGTAGATCGTATGGTAGATGTATCAGACGATAGCCTTTATACTGCATGGGTTGGCTCAGACTTCAAACTGGAAGGTGAAAAAGCATGTGCTTGGCTGAAGGCTTACACAGAAGCTAAAGGCATGAAGGAAGTAAACATTGTCGACATCCAGGGAACGATTGGTGCATCCGCACAGATTGGTCGTACAGAAGCACTAAATGAAGCTGTAAAAGCCAATGGCTGGAATCTTCTCGCACAGCAGACCGGTGAATTTACACAGGCAAAAGGTCAGGAAGTTATGGAGTCTATGTTGAAACAATATAAAAATATCAATGTTGTATATTGTGAAAACGATAATGAGGCATTTGGTGCCATCAATGCAATTGAAGCTGCAGGAAAAAAAGTGGGACCGGATGGAGATATTTTGGTAATGTCCTTTGATACGACAAAGGCTGGTATCACAGATACCCTGTCTGGCAAGATTATCTTAAATACAGAGTGCAATCCACTTCATGGACCACGTGTAGAAGAGATCATTAAGAAATTAGAAGCGAATGAAAAGGTTGATAAGAAAGCTTATGTTGATGAAGGAATTTTTGCTCACAGCGATGATGTGACAACAGTAAAAGCGGGCGACAAAGATTTTGATGTTACCAAGGTAACAAAGGATGTGATCGATAAGAGAGCTTATTAATTGACAGCAGCTTCAAAATAAGCAGACAAAAAAATAAGCGGCGTGGTGGACAACCGGCAGATGCCTAAGGTTACTGCCACGCCCTTTTTGCGCAATTTTTCAGGACGGATCGTACGGAAAAATAATGCAAAAGTACAAAACATATGGCACGGGAAAATAAATCATAAACAGTAGAAAGTGGGTGAATCTTTATGGAAAACAATGTGGTATTAAGTATGCATGACATTTCCAAAACATTCCCTGGTGTAAAAGCATTACAACATGTAGATTTCACACTTCGTAAAGGTGAAATTCATGCGTTGATGGGTGAAAATGGAGCGGGAAAGTCAACATTGATCAAGGTGCTTACCGGAGTACATTCCTTTGAGAGCGGCGAGATTTTGATGGCAGGATCAGATGGAGCGATCATTAATCGATCTCCGCAGGAAGCACAGGAACATGGAATCAGCACGGTATATCAGGAAGTGAATCTGTGTCCGAACCTGACGGTGGCAGAAAACTTATTTATCGGCAGAGAACCTAAAAAACTTGGAATGATCGATTGGCATACAATGAATAAAAAATCGACAGCATTGCTAAAAAGTTTATCGATCGATGCACGAGCAACGGACAAATTGGAAGAGTGCTCTATTGCAAAACAGCAGATGATCGCAATAGCCAGGGCGGTTGATATGAAATGTCAGGTATTGATCTTGGATGAACCAACATCATCCCTGGATGATGAAGAAGTAGAAAAGTTGTTTGTATTGATGCGTAAACTGAAAGATCAGGGAGTAGGAATTATCTTTGTTACACATTTTCTGGAACAGGTGTATGAAGTATGTGACAGAATCACCGTATTAAGAAATGGACATTTGGTGGGAGAATATCCGGTGAAGGAATTGCCTCGTGTGGAATTGGTTGCTAAGATGATGGGCAAAAATTTCGATGATCTTGCAGATATTAAAGGAGATCATAAAAAGCTGGAACAGTATATTCCGGTTGTGGAAGCGGAGCAGGTTGGCCGAAAAGGCAGCATTCGTCCATTTGACTTTACCGTCAATAAAGGTGAAGTGGTAGGACTTACCGGGCTTTTGGGGTCGGGACGCTCTGAACTGGTTCGTGCAATATATGGTGCTGATAAACCGGATGGTGGCACGATCAAGGTAAATGGCAAAGAAGTTAAGATCAAATCACCGCTTGATGCAATGAAGCTGGGAATGGCATATTTGCCGGAAGACCGCAAAAAAGATGGCATTTTGGCAGATCTGTCGGTGCGTGAAAACATGATCATTGCACTTCAGGCAAAGAAAGGTATGTTTCATCCGATGAGCCGAAAGGAAATGGAAGAGGCAGCAGATAAATATATCGATCTGCTTCAGATCAAGACAGCGAGCCGTGAGACACCGATCAAGAGCCTGTCTGGTGGTAATCAGCAAAAGGTGATCATTGGACGTTGGTTATTGACTGATCCGGATTATCTTATTTTGGATGAGCCGACGAGAGGTATTGATATTGGTACGAAAACGGAAATTCAGAAATTGGTGCTTGATCTCGCAGATCAGGGAATGGCAGTAACTTTTATTTCTTCTGAGGTGGAGGAGATGCTTCGTACTTGCACAAGAATGGGAGTTATGCGAGATGGTAAAAAGGTAGGAGAAGTTGCCGGAGATGAATTAACACAGGAAAATATCATGAAGGCAATAGCGGGAGGTGACAACAATGAGTAATGTAAAAGAAAAGATAAAGGCAGTCACATCAATGCGCTTGTTTTTGCCGATCGTTTGTTTAATTGCTGTGTTGTTGGTCAATCTGATCACGACACCGGGATTTTTCAAGATTTCCATTAACAATGGCGTATTGTATGGCTATGTTGTAGATATTGTAAACCGAGCTTCAGAGCTTGTTATATTGGCAGTTGGCATGACATTGGTTACAGCGGCTTCCGGTGGACAGGATATTAGCGTAGGCGCTGTGATGGCGGTGGCAGCAGCAGTTTGCTGCCAGATATTATCCGGTGGAAAGGTGTCGGTCGATGCGTTGGCGGCACCACTTGCTTTAGGAGTTGTAGCTGCACTGTTAGCCTCTGCATTATGTGGAGCTTTCAATGGATTTTTGGTAGCAAAGCTTAACATCCAGCCAATGGTGGCTACATTGATCTTGTTTACGGCAGGGCGCGGCATTGCACAGCTCATTACATCCGGACAGATCACTTATGTAAGAGTTGGTTCCTACAAAGTGTTTGGTGGTTACATTGGCAAAATTCCAGTGCCGGTGCCAATCTTTTTAGCGATCATCGTTGTACTTTTAGTGCACTTAGTGCTGAAGAAGACAGCGCTTGGATTATATATCGAGAGCGTCGGGATCAATGGAACGGCATCTCGCTTGGTAGGACTTAATTCTACTATGATCAAATTTGTAACATATGTAATTTGTGGCTTAATGGCAGGAATCGCCGGAGTGATCGCTTCCAGTAGAATCTATTCGGCAGATGCAAATAACATTGGCTTGAACCTAGAGATGGATGCCATCTTAGCGGTTGCTCTTGGCGGCAATGTATTGGGCGGTGGAAAATTTAGTCTGATGGGATCAGTGATCGGCGCCTATACAATTCAGGCATTGACTACGACATTATATGCAATGAATGTTAAAGCGGATCAGTTGCCGGTATATAAGGCAATCGTAGTTATTATCATTGTCACATTACAAAGCCCTGTATTCAAAAGCTTTATCAGCAAGCAACGTGCAAAGAGAGCGGCAGCTATAGCGGAAGGGGGTAAATAATATGAAGTTTTTACGTAGAAATGAAGAATCCAAACGATCTATTAATAGCAATACCTTTCTTCTGTTTATCACGATCGGCCTGTTTGCGGCAATGTACATAGCAGGAATGATCATATTTGAGGATAAGGGATTTGCGAAACCACAGATGTTTTTGAACTTATTTATCTCCAATGCAGGTCTTTTGGTCATCGCTGTTGGACAGACCATTGTAATGATCACCGGTGGTATTGATATTTCAGTAGGCTCGGTAACTGCCCTTGTATGTATGGCGGTTGCAAATCAAATGGAACATCATGGAATGAATGCCTATATGGCGGTTCTCTTGGCACTGTTCATTGGTGTCGCCTATGGCGTGGTGCAAGGATTTTTGATCTCCTATCTTGAGATACAGCCTTTCATCGTCAGCTTGGCAGGTTTGTTCTTTGGACGTGGTTTGACGTCCATGATCAGCACGGAAATGATCTCAATCAAGAATAAAACATTTCTTGCATGGGCCAATTATAAGATCTATCTGCCAATTGGTTCGTACAGCAGGCGTGGAAAATTCTTGCCGGCATATATTTATCCAACCGTTATTATTGCATTGCTGATCGTCATTATCGTCGCGGTCATCATGAAGTATACTAAATTTGGCCGTGAGGTATATGCAGTAGGTGGAAATGCGCAGAGTGCCATGATGATGGGATTAAATGTTCGCAAAACAAAGTTTAAGGCATATCTACTGAATGGACTTTTGGCAGGATGTGGTGGATTCCTGTTTTGCCTGAATAGCTGTTCGGGCTTTGTGGAGCAGGCTAAGGGGCTTGAAATGGATGCCATTTCCGCATCTGTCATCGGAGGAACCCTGTTAAGTGGAGGTGTTGGTACACCGTTTGGAACAATTTTTGGTGTATTGATCAAAGGTTCGATATCCAGCTTGATCACCACACAGGGATCACTTTCCAGCTGGTGGGTTCGCATTGTGTTATCAGCACTGCTTTGCTTCTTTATTGTATTACAGGCTGTGTTAGCACACATGAAAAGAAAGAGAGCCAATTAACGAGAGTTGGTATTAGAGGAAGGGATGGTTTTCTATGGACGAGATCAAAAAAAGAATCGAAGAAGGAAGAACAACGCTTGGTATCGAATTTGGTTCGACCAGAGTAAAAGCGGTCTTAGTAGATGAGACATTTCAACCTATTGCGTCTGGTAATTATCGCTGGGAAAATCAATTGGTAGACGGTTATTGGACATATTCTCTGGAGGAGATCATAACAGGTTTGCAGGAAAGTTATCAGAACATGGTGTTGGATGTGCAGAAAAAATATGGCGTGGTTCTGACGAAAATCGGTGCGATTGGTTTTAGCGCAATGATGCACGGATATATGGCATTTGACAAGGAAGATAATTTGTTAGTACCATTTCGGACTTGGCGCAATAGCACAACAGAAAAAGCGGCAGCAGAATTAACGAAACTGTTTGGGTTTAATATTCCTGAACGATGGAGTATAGCTCATTTATATCAGGCGATTTTGAATGAAGAAGATCATGTAAAAGATATTTCATACATTACAACGCTGGCGGGATACCTTCATTGGCGGCTGACAGGGGAAAAAGTGATCGGGATCGGCGATGCTTCCGGTATGTTTCCAATTGATGTTGATACGAAGCAATATGATCAGGAGATGATTGCGCAATTTGAGCAATATATTTCCGAAAAAGACTATTCTTGGCATTTGTCAGATGTTTTGCCAAAGATTTTGCTTGCCGGAGAGCAGGCGGGAGTTTTGACAGAAAAGGGAGCTAAGCTATTAGATCCTAGCGGGACACTGTTGGCTGGAATACCGCTTTGTCCACCAGAGGGAGATGCCGGTACGGGCATGGTAGCGACTAACAGCGTGCGTGTGCGAACCGGTAATGTATCGGCTGGAACATCTGCTTTTGCTATGGTTGTCTTGGATAAACCAATAGAAAAAGTATATCCGGAAATTGACATTGTAACAACACCGACCGGAGAGGCAGTGGCTATGGTACATACCAATAACTGTACTTCTGATATTAATGCTTGGATCGAAGTGTTTGGTGAAACGTTGAAATGCTTTGGTGTTGAAGCTACAAGAGAAGAGGTTTTTGATAAACTATTCCGGGTTGCAATGGCGGGAGATGCAGACTGTGGAGGATTGTTGTCCTATGGATATTACTCTGGAGAAAACATCACCAAATTATCCGAAGGCAGACCTTTGTTTGTGCGAACACCGGAAAGTAAATTTACACTTGCCAATTTTATGCGGATGCATTTGACAAGTGCTTTAGGAGCGCTCAAGGTTGGCATGGATATTCTCTTGAAACAGGAAAAAGTAAATTTGGAGCAGATTTTAGCGCATGGAGGTTACTTTACCACGAAAGATGTAGGACAGAAACTGCTTGCCGCAGCGCTTGGTACGCCTGTGTCAGTCATGGAAACGGCAGGTGAAGGCGGCCCTTGGGGTATGGCGATCTTGGCAAGATATATGATAGACAGAGGTGAGGCTGAATCGTTAGCTGCCTATTTAGATCATTATGTATTTGCAGAAGCTGTTGGAAGCACAGAACAGCCGGATCCTGATGCAGTAAAGGGCTTTGAAACGTTTATTGCCAGCTATAAACAGGGACTTGGTGTAGAACAGAAAGCTGTAGAGATAATGTAAGGTGTTACATATCGCCTGGATGGAAAGTGAGGGAATGAGATGTTAGAACAGCTAAAACAAGAAGTGTATGAGGCAAATATGTTGCTTCCTAAATATCATCTGGTGACATTTACATGGGGAAATGTTAGTGGTATTGATCGTGAAAAGGGATTATTTGTCATCAAACCAAGCGGTGTGGATTATGACAAATTGACTCCCGACAGCATGGTAGTTGTTAATTTGGAGGGTGAGGTGGTAGAAGGAGATTACCGTCCATCTTCCGATACACCTACACATGTGGTGCTATATAATCGTTTTCAAGAGATTGGTGGCGTGGTACATACACACTCACCGTGGGCAACAAGCTGGGCGCAGGCTGGCAGAGGAATCCCGTGCTATGGCACAACGCATGCGGACTATTTGTATGGACAAGTTCCGTGCGTGCGTACCCTCACGAAAGAAGAAATTGAAACTGCTTATGAAAAAAACACGGGAGTGCTTATCGCAGATGAGTTTGAACGCTTAGCAGTGGATTATCTTGCAACACCGGCAGTGCTTTGCAAAAATCATGGTCCATTCACGTGGGGAAAGGATGCGAAAGAGGCAGTGCACAACGCAGTGGTCTTGGAAGAAGTTGCCAAAATGGCAGCACGTTGTGAGCAGATCGATCCGAAGGTAAATCCTGCACCCCAAGAACTGCAAGATAAGCATTATTACCGCAAACATGGTAAAAACGCATATTATGGTCAGAGCAAGTAAAGTAATAGATTCAAACTTCGCACATCCGAAGCTTGAGTAATGGATGAAAAATCCATACAAAAATATCCCTTGCATATCGGCTATCGCATAACCTTCTCAGATGCTACTGCATTATGTTTTCCCCGAATAAAAACCGGTATGCAGGGGGATAAAATATACGCAAACCCAGTAAATATGCGGGTTCCAGGACTTTAGAAAAAAAGTTGCAAAAAAATAAAAAAAAGTGTTGACATTTTAGCGTCATGGTCATATAATATTACTTGCGTCACGGGAAAACGGAAAGTGATTCGGGGTGTGGCACAGTTTGGCTAGTGTACCTGATTTGGGATCAGGGGGTCGCAGGTTCGAATCCTGTCACCCCGACTAGTGACGCTTTACATACATTTTAATATAGGGAAGCATTTTGGAGCTTTCCAATTTATGCGGGTGTAGTTCAATGGTAGAACACCAGCCTTCCAAGCTGGATACGTGGGTTCGATTCCCATCACCCGCTCTTATACGTGTCAATAGCTCAGCTGGATAGAGCAACGGCCTTCTAAGCCGTAGGTCGGGGGTTCGAATCCCTCTTGACACGCTTTACATGTATGGTGGGTATAGCGCAGTTGGTTAGCGCGCCAGATTGTGGCTCTGGAGGCCCTGGGTTCGAATCCCAGTATCCACCTTTTATCCTTGTTAGAGAGCTAGCAAGGATTTTTTTCTAACAAGGGAAGAAATTGCAGAGGCTTCTTCCTATATAATGATGGGCTATCGCCAAGCGGTAAGGCACAGGACTTTGACTCCTGCACTCGTGGGTTCGAATCCCGCTAGCCCAGTAAAACAAGGTATCACACCGAATGGTGTGGTACCTTTTTTCACGAGCTCGTGCGTCTGCACGCACGAGTCGTGAGTTCGGTCTCCGCTCCGCTTCGGTCGGTGCATAACAGAGGTCCACTGGACCTCTTGCACCCCGCTAGCCCAGTACGAGGGAAACCCCTGCAGACGTGGTCTGCAGGGGTTTTTGTCTTTTTCGGGGAGGGCAAAAAAGGCGTTTGGTAGAAAAATTGGTAGAAAAAAATCAAGAAAAATGTTTTTGAGAGAAATTTGGTAGAAAAAAATATCTCTCAACCCTTATAAACAGGGGGCTGAGGGGAAAATAAGCTGTAAAAGCAAAAAGCTCGTAGACCAAGAAAGGTTGGTTTTACGGGCTTTTTTCAGTTTTTGAAAGGCGCGTTCGTAAAATATTACATGAGACAAGCAATCAGCAGAAAGGAGATTAATATGAATTTTAAAGAAGAACTGGCAGCGAAAGCAGAAAACACTGCGGCCGCAAAGAAGAATGACGGGATCAAATTGACAACAAACATGTCCATCGTGGACATGATCAAGACACTGGTTCCAAAAGCAGTGAATCCGGCTGATGGCATTAGCTCTTCCTACAACGATGATCGAAGTCCCGGAGGGACAGGAGTGGATCATTGATATGGTGACCAATATACTGGTGGAGGTATTAGCGTCTATTGCGGAGCAGGAGAGACAGACCATCCGGAGACGACAGCGGGAAGGAATCGATGTTGCAAAGAAGAGGGGAAAGAAATTTGGACGCCACAGAAAGTGGGTGGAAAAGGCATTTGGCATGGAGTATCAATAAAAATCGAAAATTTTAATCATATATTATATCTGTGATAGGGGACATGTATTATTTTGCAGTTTTCAAAAGGTGGTTCAGTAAACTAAAAGCAAACGCTAAAAGAAAGGAGGAGATCATCATGGAACAGAAAAAGAAAGTCTATACTGTCGAGGAAGTCAGAGGAATTCCGACAGTGGTTCTGTCTTGTAACAAAGCAGAAATACCGTTATAATATATCAAAAGAACGAGGAACGAATTATAAGAGCAGGCGTTAGATTACGCAGGAAAGCAGGTGAGCATATGAGAAAAACGATCAGTATAGGAAAGCAGAGTTTTTCGTCTTTACGGGAGCATGACAACTTTTTTGTTGACAAAACTAATTTCATCAAAGAGTGGTGGGAAAAGGAAGATGACATTACATTGATCGCCCGTCCCCGTCGTTTTGGAAAGACCTTGAATATGAGCATGCTGGAGTGTTTCTTCTCAAATAAATATGCCAACCGGGCAGATCTGTTTGAGGGACTTTCTATCTGGGAGGAAGAGAAGTATCGCCAGCTACAGGGAACCTATCCGGTGATCTTTTTGAGTTTTGCATCGGTAAAAGCAGATAATCTGACGGAGGCGAAGATACAGATTAAACAGGAAATAGCAGTATTGTATGAAGAAAACAGATATCTGTTAAAAAAAGACATACTGAGTGATAACGAGAGAAGGCTATATAATAGAACGACGGAACAGATGGACGATACAACTGCACAGAAAGCAATTAGAAACATGGCTGCCTGGATGTACCGCTATTATGGTAAGAATGTCATCATTCTTTTGGATGAATATGATACACCAATGCAGGAAGCATATCTGCAGGGATATTGGGATGAATATACTTCCTTTATCAGAAGTTTGTTTAATGCGACATTTAAGACAAATTCTTATCTGGAACGAGCCATTATGACAGGAATTACCAGAGTGTCCAAGGAATCAATTTTTTCCGATCTGAATAACCTTCGTGTAGTAACGACAACATCCGATATATATGCAGAATGCTTTGGCTTTACGGAGCCGGAGGTGTTTGCTGCGTTGGATGAGTTTGGTATGTCTAATAAAAAGGATGACGTAAAGCAGTGGTATGATGGATTCAACTTTGGAGAACATCGTGATATCTATAATCCGTGGTCCATTACAAACTACTTGGATGAAGGGAAATTGCGAGCTTACTGGGCAGCGACCAGCTCCAATGGGCTTGTGAGTCGATTGATCCGGACGGCATCTGTGGATGTGAAAGAGAAAATGGAGGATCTGCTGAAAGGACAGGAGATCGTGGTGAATTTTGACGAGCAGATCGTATATAACCAGCTTGATCACAATGAAAATGCAATTTGGAGCCTTCTGCTTGCCAGTGGTTATCTAAAAGCAGATCAGGTGGAGCATCGTGGAAGGCTGAATAAACCGTGGTATCATCTCGCGATTACCAATCTGGAAACGGAAAGCATGTTTGAAAGTATGTTTGTGGGATGGTTTGAAAACCAGGATGCGAACTACAATGAATTTGTGAAAGCACTGTTAAAGGGAAATCTCAAGGAAATGAATATTTATATGAATGATGTGGCACTTGCGACTTTCAGCAGTTTTGACACAGGAAGAAGACCTTCTGCAAAGAGCCAGCCGGAGAGATTTTATCATGGATTTGTGCTGGGATTGCTGTCGGATCTGAGAGAGCAATACCAGATTCGATCTAACAGGGAGAGTGGATATGGACGATACGATATCATGCTGGTACCCGAGGAGAAGAACGATAATGCTATTGTGATGGAGTTTAAGGTGCATGAACCGGACGAGGAGACATCTCTGCAGGATACCGTCCAGTCCGCTTTGAAACAGATTCAGGAGAAAAATTACGATGCCGAGTTGTTGGCACAGGACATTCCGACAGATCGGATCCGTCATTATGGATTTGCGTTTGAAGGGAAAAAGGTGTTGATCGGAACGGATGCGTAAGTCCGGCGAGAAATAAAGGCTGGAGGATATTACCTGAAATATTTTGGATGAAGATTAAAGTGATTACTTTGACAGAAAACGACAAAGAGATGGATTACAGGGCGAGAAAAGCAGTGGAAATGGCGATCGAGAAAGCAAGAATATGTTAAAAGATTGAAGGTGGTTATTTCTGTGTAATGACTAGCACATTTCCTTCAGATTCTTTTATCACATTCCAAAGAAACTGTTTCGAGGTGTGGTCACTATAAAGGAACTGCAGATCGTTCACCGTCACATTACGTTTACCGATGTAAGCTTCGTACATCGTGCGATTGTCAGTCAGTAATGCTTTTTTGGCAGCTTTTTTATATTTTTTCCAACTTGTAAAGCGCTGCTTGCTGCGGACATAAAAGTTCATTTTGGTAGCAGTCATCGTCGGATAATAAGAGGCATTAAAATGATGGCTGCTCTTGATGTAAGAGTCTGTCACATTAAAATAGGTATGTAAGATGCGCCCTTTGCGGTCCGGCGTCGGATCATCCCAAGTAGCATCCAGGTGATACCAGTCATTGCCTAATTTTACGAGATTCCATGCATGATCCATAGAACCATTGGCGTCGGTTGCCGTTCCGCAAATGTATTTGGATGTGATTCCAGAGCAGGTAAAGAGCAATTGCAATGCCTGTGCATAGCCGTCGCAGACTGCTTTGTGATTGACGAGTGCGCCATAGGCCTCGTATACGTCTGATGAGGTAGAATGCGTACTATAATGGCATTGTTTTACCAAATAATCGTGTAGAGCCAGTTCTTTTTGGTAATCCGTCATCGCCGGCTTGATCTTTGCTTTCAAAACGGCGTTTACCACTCGATAAAGACGTTTTGCTTTTGTTTCGTTGTTGGGGATGGTTTTGTGCTGCATAATCGCTGCATAGACATAGTAAGCGGGTTTGAGTTGTATTTTAATCGTTGTTTTTGGTGCCAGATGGTTGTTCGTTGTTTCCTGGTAGTTGGCAGAGCCAAAAGTAGGATCGATATAGGAATTAATGTCTTGGATCTGTGAAGGGTCAAGCCTGGTCGTATAAAAGGAAAAGGAACCTGAGCCGGACAAGATCTCCTCTTCCAGCCTTGCAGCAATCTGCTTTATATCAGAATAGGTTTCTAATTGTTCGTTCGTTGTAGGAATGATCTTCTTACAGAATTGCTCATTTTGCGTAAAGAGAATCAAAAAAGCAGCAATTCCAATACATATCAGATTTCTTGTTAGCCGTAAAATCGGAGATGTATTAGAACGCTGCCTCATCATAATCTGCTATTCCTTTCTCAATTGGCAATTACATCTTGAAACGAACCAGAGATTCATCTAATGCATGTGCCATATCCTTCAAACTTTCCGATGCATTTTCCAATGAGTTCATTGTATCGCTCATGCCGAGTGCAGAGTCCATTGTTGCCTGTGTGGAGGACTCATTTTGCTCTGCGATAGATGCGAGATTTGTTACAATATCCTGTATCGAATCACCAGACTGGCTGAGTACGCTGATCTTATTGCGGATCGTATCAATATCGCGCAGGGAATTATTAACGCCAAGTGCAACAGCACTTGATTTATCCATTGTGTCATCCAGCTTTTCCTGCTGTTCGTGAATTTTATTTTTCACGTCACCCATCATTTCAACCATGCGATCTGCTTCTGCAATGATATTAGCGATAATATCAGTGACATTTTCTGCGGTCGAATTAGACTGATCGGCAAGTTTGCTGATCTGTGTCGCTACAACGGAGAAACCGCGTCCGGACTCGCCGGCACGTGCTGCTTCGATATTAGCATTTAAAGATAGCAGATCGGTTTCTTCGGCAATGCTTTGAATCATATTGATCGCCGTTTGGATCGATTCTACCGAAGAGTGCAAAGCATTGATCTGTTCTGCAACATTGGTGATCGTATCTATGGTTTCTTCATTAGAAGCATTTAACTGGTGAATGATCGTTTCAGAGGCCTGTTCTGCTTCTGACATTTGGTTGGCGTGTTGCGTCAAAGAATCCATAATGTTTGAAATATAGGCAATCTCATTCGCCATGCCCTGTACGTTGCCGATAGCCACAGTGGTTTCCTCGTTCTGGGTGACAGAAGCATCAGTGATACCGCGCATAGAATCACATACGGAATCCACAGTGGTCCGTGTGGACTGTGCCATACCGGTTAACTGATTTGCTGAGTTGATCAGACTTTCTGAAGATTGTTTGATATTATCAACAATCTTGCGCAACTCTTGCTGTAATCGTACGGAACTGCGGTAAATATCACCAAGCTCATCGTTTCGTTTCATATGTTTTTGCTTTGGATCGGCGCCAAATTCACCCTGTGCCAATTTGGCAAGAAAATGTTTGGTAGACTTCATAACCAAAACCATTCGTGTCGTCAGGAAGATGATCAAAACTGCTGCGAGCACCAACAGAACGATGGAAATCAATGTGATTCGTCTCGTCTGTGCAGCAATTGTTTTTTTTACGTCTGTTGCATCTTTAGCGACACCTATACCTCCGGCAATTGTGCCATCAGCATTTACGAGAGGCTGATACAATACATAATATTCTTTGCCATAAAGCTCTACATTTGACAGGAATACAGTCTTGCCTCTCATGATCTTCTCGTAGATTGCAGAATCTGCCAGGGTACCGTTAGCCGGTGCACCGGCATCGTTGCGAAGCGTAGTAACCAGACGCATACCGTTAAAGAAAAGCGTAATATCATAGTTAGTGCGTTTTTTCAAAGCATCGATCAGATCAGTATTACCTGAGATACTAACATCACCCTTTTTGATCTTGCCGGATTTATCCTGTTCATAATCGCCCTGATAGAGATTGCTGTAAGTTTCATCCAGCGAAATAGCAACGATTTTCAAAGCATTATCGATCTCGTTCTCAACCGACTTGGTCAATGACTGACGGCTGAAAACAGTGATAAGGATGCAGATCAACATCATGGGTGCCAGACAAAGAAGCAGCATTTTGCGCGAAAATGTCAGAAGACGAAAACGCTTGGCAGTACTCACGCTTCCTGCTTTGGTTGAAACGGCTTTGTCTTTCTTTTTGGTGTGTACTTTTGCTGTGCGGTCTTTGCGTTTCTTCTTTGGACGTTCCTTTTTAATAGCAGTTGTTTTTTTGGATTTTTTCCGTTTGTGTTTTGACCGTAAAGAACGCTTTGGTTTCGAGATGGTGTTCTCATCCATGGCTTTCTTTTTGTGTGGTATTTTCAGTTTGCTCATTATAAATTCCTCCTCCGGTAAAGTAAGTATATTCCCCAATATATCTATCTTATCATACCGTTCATTTGATAGGATCTGTAATATATATCCTACATTTGTAAAGAATATTATATCATACCGATCGGTGCTGCGAAAGTACTTTTTAACTCGAAGTCCCGGTTTGGCACAGAGAATATGCGCAATTAAGGTTTTGGAAAAATAAGTATTGAAAAAGCCAGGCGGTTGCGGGGACAGCTAAGTAGTGGTACAATAATACAGGTATTGCTATATGGGGTAGGGGGAAGTTTACCCTGAGACAATAGGAATGTAAGGAGAAATATGGAGGAAGTATGAAACGATTAATTAGCATAATATTGATGGCAGCGCTGTTGTCATTATGTCTGACCGGATGTGGTGACACAAGAGAAAATGCAGATAAGAGCACTGCAAAGACGACGAAGAAAGAATCTTTTGCGGAGAAGAAAGATGCAGACACCTCTAACAGTCAATATTTGACGGGAAAACATCATGCAGAGATTGTGATTGCAGAGTATGGCAAGCTGGAATTGGAGTTGGATGCAGATGTTGCACCGATCACGGTAACCAATTTTGTTAATTTGGCGAAGAAAGGGTTCTATAATGGCTTGACTTTTCACAGGATCATGTCCGGATTTATGATCCAGGGGGGCGATCCGAATGGAGATGGTACCGGCGGATCTGAGGAGACGATCAAAGGTGAGTTTAAGTCAAATGGCATAGAGAATACGATGTCTCATAAACGTGGTGTGATTTCCATGGCGCGTACGCAGAATGATCCGGACAGCGCCAGCAGTCAGTTTTTTATTGTACAGGCGGATTCCGACTTTTTGGATGGAGATTACGCAGCATTTGGTAAAGTGACTGCCGGAATGGACATCGTCGATAAAATCTGTCAGTCTGTGCAGCCAATCGACAACAATGGTACGGTGCCTGCAGATCAGCAGCCGAAGATTACTGCGATCAAAGTGATTGACTAGAATACAATAGTAAAAGTCCATTTGCATGATAGTCCTCCGTCAATGAGACCGGGGAGCCGTGTGTGATAAATATTTAGAAGGAATGAGTTAGTGGATGAAGAAATCAGTAAAACGATCTTTGGATGCTTATATTCGCCAAATGGATCGAATTGATCTGCGCGTGATCGCCTGCGTTATACTATTAAATGTGTTTGGTTTGATCATGATATATAGTGCATCGGCATACAGTTGCAGTACACTGGCAAAGTACAATTATGATTCCTTGTATTTATTAAAAAAGCAGGGGATATTTGTGCTGGCAGGCATTGTTGTGATGTTATTATTACAGTATTTTAATTACAACTATCTGCAAAAGCTTGCACCGATCATCTTTTTGGTTTCAGTGGGATCTCTCTTTTTGCTGAGAACGGGGCTTGCTGTACGCTCTCATGGTGCAGCGCGCTGGATCCGCCTGGGACCGGTTCAATTGCAGGTTGCCGAATTGGTTAAGATTGCGATGGTCATCATGATCGCAGCATTTGTGGCGAAACATGCCAATCAGGTACAGCGGTTCAAAAATATGGCAGTGTATTTGTGGATATTCTTTACGATCATACCAGCGGGGATGGTCATGTTCATTAGTAATAACCTGTCATCAGCGTTGATCATTTTAGGGATTGGTTTTATGCTTTCGTTTGTGTTTACCAATCAGGAGAAACTGCATGGTATCATTGCCGGGATTGGTCTGATCGGCATTTTTGTAGGAAGAAAACTTCTTGCTAAGAATCTGCCGACGCAAAAACAGCTAAATGCTTCTTCGTCATCTTTCCGTATGGGGCGTTTTTATGCGTGGATAGATCCGGAGCGTTATGCAGGAGATCAAGGATTTCAGCCATTACAGGGCAAATATGCTGTTGCCTCCGGCGGTTTATTTGGCAAGGGGTTAGGCAACAGTGTGCAAAAATTAGACAAAATTCCCGAGGCACAGAACGATATGATCTTTTCTATCGTTTGTGAGGAATTGGGATTGGTGGGAGCGGTAGTTTTACTGGCTATGTTTTTGTTTTTGATCTACCATTTGGTTCGAATTGCTGTAAATAGTGAGAATTTATTTGGTAAAGTGTTAGTCATGGGAATTGCGTTCCACATTTCATTACAGGTACTTATCAATGTTGGCGTTGTATTGACGATTATCCCGAATACGGGAGCATCGCTTCCATTTATCAGTTATGGTGGATCTGCGGTGTTGTTTACGTTAGCGGAAATGGGGATTGTGCTATCTGTAAACAGGTATCACATGCGACGCAGTTTACAGCGTAAACGTGCTGAACTGGAGAAGGAGGAAGAACAGTGACAACACAAAAGTTATGTCCAAATTGTTTTCAAAAGGGGACATATTTGGGGGGAAGATGCGAAAAATGTGGCTATGTAAAGGAAGATCGTCCGCAGTGTGCGCTGCCGGATGATTATGTATTGGGACAGCATTACGCGATGGGCCGTGTGATCACACAGGATGATGTCATGATCACGTATCTGGCGCAGGATCTGCGTACTGAGAAGATCTATGCGTTGCGGGAGTATTTCCCGGCTGCATGGGCGGTGCGTTCCGGTGATGGCATCCATGTCAAGGTGCAGGAAGGGGCAAATGCAGAATCTTTTCAAGCAGGAATGGATGTGTTGGAAAATGAGGCAAAGATCATTCGTGCACTCAGTGAGGAAACAATTTTAGCAGAGACGGGGGATTTCCTGCGCAAAAATGACACGGCATATTTATTGATGGAATATATTTCCGGAGAGACGATAGAAGAATATATTACTCGTACCGGGGAGCCGATACCATGTCAACAGGCGGGGCAGATACTTCGGTCCGTTGCGAGGACAATAGAGGATCTGCACAAACTGGGTCTTTTGCATCGTGGAATTGGACCGGATTCGATATGGATCCTGCAGGACGGCACGGTCAAAATGCTTGACTTTGAAGCGACAAAGCAGTATGTGCTCAGCGAGATCAATGGTACAGAGGCAGTGATGAAAGAGGGATTTGCACCGTCGGAGCAGTATGCCGGACCGGACGGACAGGGAACTTGGACAGATGTGTATGCATTGGCAGCAGTGTATTATTATATGATCACGGGCGTAAAACCTATTTCGGCGATCGAACGCAGCAAGGGGACATTGCTATCAGCGGCAAACGTGGAGAATAAGGATATCCCGGAGCGTATCAGTAATATGTTAAAACAGGCATTAGCGGTTATGTATTGGGAGCGCATTCAGACCATGCCGGCGTTAGTGGAAGCATTGGATGCCGCAGAAGGAACGCCAAAGATGGATCCGTATTTACGCCTCAAAGTTGGTGATGAAATGCGTCAATGGAAGATCGAACCGAATCGAGATATTCGTGTTGGACGTTCGGGAGAGGACTGCGAAATTGTTGTAGATGGTGACAATGTCAGCCGTCTGCATTGTATGATCCATTATGATAAGCGCAAAAATATCTTTTTGGTGAAGGATATGTCAGCTAATGGTACATTTACTGTGCGTGGACTTATCGGAAGAGGACGTGTGGCTGAAGTGGTGCCGGGAGAGCGGATTTATCTGGTATCAAATCGATATGAAATATATTTGGAAGTAAAATAGTATGGAAAAAAAGGGTTTTAAATGGCAAATATTTTTGGCGGCACTCCTGCTTTTGATGCAGAGTGCCGTACTTCTTATGCCGTGGCTGCAAATTACCGGAGACCGTTTTGTGTCGGTTGCGATGGAGATCAACCGTGAGGCAGAACAGATCGCTGCCGGTAAAGCCAGGGAAGCCGGGGCATATGAGGTTACGGACAACTACGAACGTGGTACGTCCATGCGGGAAGCCAAAGCCAAGGAATATCAACAAAAAGCAGATGAAGCATTACATGGCAGACAGGACAGCATTGATGGACTGCATCTGGCGGGATGGTGTTTGAGCAGCGGGGCGGATCTGGCGTTTGAGGGAATTCAGGTACAAGAGGGATACTCTCTGCGCACCAGTGATATTCAGATGGTGCTGCAAATTATGGGAGCGATGCTGTTTGCACCGGCGTTAATGGGGCTGGTAGTTTGCTCGTATATGCTTTTGCGACGAAAAACCCCGCGGACACTGATCTTTTTGGATGGTGCAGTGACGATCGGGATTGGTGTGGCGTGGCTGACTGTGATCCCGGAACTTTTGTGGGAGCAGATGCAGTCGGCGGTGCAGTCTTATGAAATGGTGTCCGAGGGCGTTCTTGCAATCCCGGGTGTGGGAGAATACTCCATTCGTGCGGTGTTGTGGGGATTTGCGGACAGCGGATATTTTATACAGATATTGTTGGGGGGCTTGCTGATACTGTTGAGCTTTGCTTATTTTACAGTGTGTCGGCCGGAACGGGAGCTTGTCGAGATCGAGGAAGTGCATCACGGAGAATATGAGCCGAAAGAAGTTCAGAATTGGGAGGTATTTCCAATGGCTCCGATGCCACAGGCGGTCAGAGAAGCGGAAAGACCGGAGGAAGCAGCAGAAAAAGAGCTTGCTCCCGAATTAGAATGTTTTCCGATGCAGTATGATGGCAGTGGGCACATTCAAGGAGTACGGGGACAGTTATCCGGACAGGATTTCGTTATGCAGCCGGATGCCGAGGTTATTCTTGGCAATAGTTTGGAATTATGTGACATTGTGGTCACACATTCTGGTATTAGTCGTCGACATTGCGGTGTACGATATGATTCCCTGATCGGACAGTATCGTGTGATCGCCTATACAAGTCAGCCGATCAAGATGTCAAATGGCAAGATCTTGCGGACGGACAGCTATACGCTTGCCAGACCGGGTACAATGGTCTATCTTCTTGGCGATGAGGAAGTGATCCGGCTTGGGTAAAAAAGCAAAGCCAGCGCTTTGCTTTTGTCACGCTACACAACAGCAATTTCCGATCAAAAAAAAGCGGGGCACCTTGACATATATCCAAAGTGCCCCGCCCTTTACAAAAGAAAGGAATCGTTGTCAATTATATCGTATTGACAACATCATTATGAATAATTGTCCCACGAATTGTTAATGGGAACACGTCATAATCGTATAGATCATGATAAATAATCAGAGTAATCAGCGGCAGTCGTTACGCCGTTTTTCCAATCATTCATCTTCTTCTTTGTCTCCTCCAATGTTTTCTGACAAATATCAGGAAGATCTTCTCCCCAGGATTTCGTCGCCTGCTTAAATCCCTTTTCAATAGCAGAGATCATTTCGTCTGCCTTGTCAGTATCGCCACCGGTTAAAGCAATTGCCATACTTACCATGCGGTCAGAAGTTTGCTTTATGCCCCAGTAACCATCGTCAGAGATTGCTTCCTGTGCTGCTTTGATCGTATCAGGATCTGCATTTGCAGCAGCCTTGCGGAATGTAGCCGCCAAATTTGTTCCATTGGCAAGATCAAATACACTGCCCTGTTTATTCAAAAGCTTCTGTACAAGATTCTGCATGGAAGTCATACGGGACTCCTGATCTTTCTTTAACTTTGCGATAATGTTATCGCGGTTGTAGATCTGATTGGCAGAATCTTTCTTTGTGGTTGTCGACTTCTCATATACCACAGAAGAATCCTCTTTCTTCGCTGCAGATGAAGAATTTGTGGTATCCGGCTTGGCTGCTGCCTGGCTGTTCACCGTTGCTGCTTCAGCAGTATATGTACCTAGAACACCACTTGTTGCTGTTAAATCCATAATTGAACCTCCTTTTTCTTTGCTTGTTAACCGCTGCCATCCGTGGCACACGGACTGTTTTCGTATAACACGAGCGTTTCTTCTCTCATATTATATATCGGCATATTAGAATAGAACTTTATAGCGCCGGTACATTTTTCGTCTGGCACAAAATGACATCATAATTGGTGTACTTTTGTGTCGCAGCAGACAGAGCCATGCGTGCCGCAATTTCGTCTTGGAATAATCCATAAGTAGTCGGACCGCTACCGCTCATCAACGCACCAACAGCGCCGTTTTCCAACAGAAATTGTTTCAGCTCTGCTAAGACAGGATATTTCGGAATCGTCACCGTCTCCAATACATTACTGAGTAAGTGGGCGACTTTGGCTCCATCGCAGTGTGCGATCGCATCTAAAACGGCATCCGTATCCGGGTGATCCAGTTGTTTTTGCAGATCAAGATTGCCATAAACATAAGCGGTGCTAACGGAAATATTTGGTTTGATCAGTAATGTCCACATTGGTGGAAGTGGAGTCAGCGGAGTCAGTATTTCGCCAATGCCCTCCGACAACATTGTTCCTTTGCGGATGCAGAAAGGCACATCTGCGCCAAGCGTAACACCAATGTCGCATAGTTCATCGAGGGACAAGCCCAGATTATATAGTTCGTTAATTCCCAAGAGAGTGGCTGCGCAATCACTGCTGCCGCCTGCTAAACCTGCTGCCGCAGGGATATTTTTGGTCAAAATGATATTCATGCCATCCGGCAAAGCATAGCGTTCCTTCATAAGAATTGCTGCGCGGTACACAAGATTTTTCTGCATAGGGCAGCCATCAGGGAGCTCCTTATTCATGGAAAGGGTAATTTCTTCAGCAGTTATCTGTTCGATCGTGACTTCGTCACACAGGTCGATCGTCTGCATGATCATGCGCAGGTCATGATAGCCGTTTTCACGACGCCCGAGGACATCCAGAGTCAAATTTATTTTAGCGGGTGCTTTTACCGTTATTTTATCCATATCAAACCTCCTTGTTTGTAATGATGCTTGCATGAACAAGCCTGATACTGTATACTGTTTCTGCTGCATGCAAAGAATGCAGCCGTTTCTATCAGTATAGACGATGCTGATTGTTTAAGCAAATGTAATATATTTGTCATAGAAATTTTACACGACTATGCTATGATTTTATGGTAGAAGCTTTCTATACGAAGTGTGTGGGAAGTTCAGAAGAATACAGATTAGAATGTGGGGATACGATGAGGAAAAAAAGAATGATAGTAACAGGGGCAGTTGTCTTTTTGACAATTGCCGGTGTTTTGTGTGGAAAAAAATTATTTGCAGGCAAAGATACATCCGATCATAAAGGCACTAAGACATCCGGATATGAATATTATTATAAGGATAATGATCATCCGGAGGACAAAGACGTGGAAAGTTCGAGAGAACCGGGAGCAACGAAAGCACCACTGATTCAGGTGGATACGGATCCAGAGAGCATTACTGTGCTTGTTAATCGAGAGTATTTATTGCCGGAGGAATATATTCCGGAAGATCTGGTAGTGCCGGATGTGCCGTTTAGCTTTTATGGGACGTATGAGAAAAGCTATATGAGAAAGGCTGCAGCGTCAGCGCTTGAGAAGCTTTTTGCGGGGGCAAAAGAGCAGAATATTTCATTAAAAGGAGTATCGGCATATCGTTCTTACAGCCGCCAAAAAGAAATTTACAATCGAAATGTCAGTACAAAAGGGAAGAAGAAAGCGAATCAGGTATCCGCTTTTCCGGGCAGTAGTGAACATCAGACCGGTCTTACGATAGATGTCTCTGCAGACTCGATCGGCTGTGCGTTGGAGCAGTCCTTTGGAAAGACGATCGAGGGGAAATGGCTGGCAAATAACTGCTATAAATATGGATTTACGATCCGGTACCCAAAGGAGAAAGAAGATATTACAGGGTATTCTTATGAGCCATGGCATATTCGTTATGTTGGCAAGAATTTGGCAAAGCGCTTGTATAAGAAGAAATTAACGTTGGAGGAGTATTATCAGACGACAACTGTAGATAAGAAGGTGAAACCGGAAGATCAGGTTAAGGATACGGATACTGGAGCACCAAAGGAGCCACAGATGACTTCTGCACCGACACCAAATCCTTCGTATAAACCGAAGAAAACACCGAAACCGTCCAAATCGTATGCACCGACTAAGTCGGCTAAGCCTAAGAAAACGAAAGCCCCAAAGCGGACACATGCGCCGAAGCCAAAGAAGACTAAGAAACCAACAGTTACGAAAGCACCGGTCAAAACACCGGCTGCAACGAAAGCACCGGTGCCAACGAAGGCACCAACAAAAGAACCAACGAAGGCTCCAGAGGAGACCAAAGTGCCATCTGGAGATGAAATGAATGAGTAATTAGGATAGGAGGATGTTATGCGCACTATTATCGTAGTATTGTTTTTACTTTTGTATACGATCGTCAGCTTGCCGATGTATCTGATCGGATTTATCTTGGGTAAGATGGATCCAAAGAAAAAGGTGCGAATGTCACAAAGATTTGTAGCAGGAGGATTTCGATGTATTTTGTTCTTGTCCGGTGTTAAGGTGACAGTCAAAGGTAAAGAGAACCAGATCCATGACAAGGCGGCGTTGTATGTGTTTAATCACCGCAGCTTCTTTGATATTGTGGTAGGATATGCGACTGCGCCAATTCCGTCTGCATTTGTATCAAAAAAAGAGATTGAAAAGGTGCCAATGATCTCCTGGTGGATGAAATACTTAAATTGTCTGTTCTTGGATCGCGATGATATTCGTCAGGGAATGAAAGTGATCTTAACCGGTATTGAGTTAATGAAAGAGGGAACCAACATTTTTATTGCTCCAGAGGGAACGCGTAATAGCAGCGATGAGCTGCTTCCATTTCATGAGGCGAGCTTTAAGCTTGCTGAGAAGTCCAAATCGCCGATCGTGCCGGTTGCCATGAATAATATGGACGCTGTGTTGGAGCAGCATATGCCTTGGATCCGCCGTACACATGTTATAATCGAATATTGTGAACCGATCTACATGGATAGTATGGAACGTGCCGAAAAGAAAAAGATCGGCGAGAAAGTTCGTCAGATCATCAGTGATAAAATAAAAGAAAATGCTGCGGAAGTATAATCCGCAGCATTTTTGTTTTAGCCTTAATCCTAGAATTAAAATTGTGTTGCATTTACATATCCGGTATGTAATTTTTTGCCTTTGAGATAGACTGTCATATACCATGTATGCTTGCCGGACTTCTTGGTTTTCAATACGATCACCGGCATATTCTTTGGCAGTGTTGCCAAGGTCTTCGCAGAGGCAGAAGCGCTCTGTTTGAGCGGAGATCTCTTGGCAGTGATCAAAGTCTTGCGTAACTTTAACCCTTTGATCGAGGTCAGGTATCCGTCAAAGGTCTTGCTGCCTTTATGGAATTGCACATGGTAAAATTTTGCTTTATTCTTCAATACCGTTTTACCAATGTAGTGAACAGTTGCACCTGCCGGGATCGTCGCACGTTTGGCAGATTTTGCCGACGGTTTCTTGAGGAGCTTCATAGCGGTTTTGGTCTGAAAACCTTTGCCGCCCGGGGTTGTTCCTGCGGAAACTTTCAAGTATGCACCAAAGTACTTTTTGCCGTTAACTTTGCGATAAGCGCGTATTTTATAGAAATATTCGCGGTCTTTTGCTAACTTTTTGTTGATCCATTTTTTGGTTGTCGCTTTTGTGATCGCTTTCACTTTCTTATAAGTACCGTTGTATTCGCTGGAACGATATATTTCATATCCATCGCCACCGGTTGCACCCTTCCAAGTCAGCGTGATCTTTTTGGAGCCGGATTTAGCAGTTATACCGGAAACTGCTTTTGGTTTGATCGTAAAAGATGTTGTGCGTGTTCCGGTGAAGTTGCCTTTGCCTGTGATCGTGACGGTTGCCTTGCCCGGTTTTTTATTGTTGCTGTACGTGACGGTATAATCGCGTCCGGCTTTTAATCCGCGGCGGTTTAGTGTAACGGTTAGCGCAGGCTTGATCTCTTTGCCGGTATAGATCTGCGTCGGGATTTTTGCGATGGCTGCATCTTTGAGCTCACCGCTGTTGAAATTTATCTTTGCAATATCGGTATCAGAATACCAGAAATTACAGTCTACATTTGTCGTAAATCCATTGATCTTGCCGGTACTGCTGTATTGCCAAATATCGTATTCGCCGGTATAAGATGTTTTCGTCGTATAGTTGGCGAGCCAGATCATGTATTTTTGCTGAAGACTGGCGCCGTCGATCAGTGTCTTTAAGTCACTCGAATTGGCATAGATCATCGGTGTGTATCCGCCTGCCGAGATCGTGTCGCAGAAAGCTTCACAGTTTGCCGTTGCCTGTGCTTTACTGATCCCTGCCTTTGGACTGACAAGCGATCCGTCGGAGTATTGGTATTCATAATCAAAAGCGATTGGAAGCTCTATGTCATAGTTTGCTGCCATTTTCAGGCAGAAGTTAGCTTCTTCGATAGCCTCTTTGGTCGTGCGGGCTTCGGTGAAGAAATATAATCCGACATGGACTCCGGCATCCAGTGCATCTTTGATATATGTTTTAAAACGAGGATCTTCTACAACTGTGCCGGATCCCCAGCCGCGGTAGCCAACCCGGATAAAGGCGTATTCCACACCATCTGCAGCGGCTTTCGCCCAATCAATTGCTCCATTATGATAGGATACATCGATGCCATGATAGACGTTTTTTCCTTGGAATACATCAGAGTGTGTATAGGTTTTGCCGGTAAAAGGACTGACCGAAGTGGATGCTGCACTTGCGGTGACTGCCTGTGTGTTCGGTAGCATTGTTCCAGATGACACTACCATAGATACTGCCAGTAAGGCACATAATAATTTTTTTCTCATCCTTAATATTTATTCCTTTCTATGAATAAGTCCCAGCATAGTAAATAATGCCATGGACTACTTCGTTCATATGCTTTTACTGCCATCGTCGTTGTACCAGTGTATTCGACAAATGTGGTAAAAAAATGACAAGCCCATTATAACAGGAAACAATTGGCAGGGCAATGTTTGTTGACAGGATAAGGACCGGGTGATATAATACGAACAAGTGTTCGATTGAGATTGCGATTGCGTGATGGGAAAGGATTGTGGTTTGCTATGATATTACAGGAGAATGCAACATTACAGCAGAAGCTTGCGATATTATCAGATGCAGCGAAGTATGATGTTGCATGTACTTCCAGTGGTGTTGCCAGAAAGGCAGAAGCCGGGAGCATTGGAAATACAGAGGCGGCAGGTATTTGCCATACATTTTCCGGAGATGGCAGATGTATCTCTCTGCTTAAAATATTGTATACCAATGAGTGCGTATTCGACTGTAAATATTGTGTGAACCGATGCTCGAATGATGTGCCAAGAGCGAGCTTCACCCCAGAAGAAATATGTACTTTGACAATGGAGTTTTATCGCCGTAATTATATCGAGGGGCTTTTTTTGAGCTCCGGGATACTGCATTCACCCAATGAAACGATGGAACAGATATGCAAGGCATTACGTGACCTTCGGATCATACATCGGTTTAACGGATATATTCATTGTAAGGCAATTCCGGGGGCAGATCCTGCGCTTATTGAGATGGCGGGGTGGTATGCGGATCGTATGAGTATTAATTTGGAGCTGCCGACGGAAGAAGGATTAAAACGTCTTGCGCCCAATAAGACGCGCAAGACGATCTTGACACCGATGCGCCAGATTCAAAATGGAATGGCAGAAAGTCGTGAGTATCTCGGCATGAAAGGGGGCAATTACGGCGCATATCATTTTACGCAGGAGCGGAAGCAGAAACGTCTTGCCATGCGGGGAGCTAAGGATGCTTTTGGTACACATGCAATTTCACGGGGAGTTGCGAGTGCTTCCGGTGCACATGCAATCTCACGGGGAGTTGCGAGTCCTTCTGGTGCACATACAGTCTCACGGGGAGTTAAGGGCGTTCCCGGTACAAATGCAGACAATGGTGGATATAAGATTTCTCATTCCGGAAGCGGGGACAGCGTGATCACAGGGACGGACCTTATGCGGCAAGGGAAAGCCTCATCTGGATTGCAGTTGTGGAATTCCTGCGATACGAAGAGGGGATTTGTCCCGGCCGGACAGAGTACACAGATGATCATTGGTGCCTCCGGGGAGACAGACTATGAGATCATGGCGGTATCAGAAGCGTTATACCGGCGTTTTGACCTGAAGCGGGTGTTTTATTCTGCATTTATCAATGTCAATAAGGATAGTACTCTTCCGGCACTGGATAGTCAGCCACCGCTGCGGCGGGAACACCGCTTATATCAAGCAGATTTTTTGCTGCGCTATTATGGATTTGAGGCGAATGAGCTATTATCACCCAGCCGCCCTAATTTTAATACGTATTTGGATCCTAAATGTGATTGGGCGTTGGGACATTTGGAGTTATTTCCGGTAGAGATAGAAAGTGCAGATTATGATACGCTGCTTCGTGTGCCGGGGATCGGCGTGAAGTCAGCAGGCCGTATTATCCGCGCAAGGCGTACCGGCAGAGTGGATTTTGATTCGCTCAAGGCGATGGGAGTCGTTCTTAAACGGGCTATTTATTTTATTACATGCCATGGGCGTATGTTTCAGGATTTTCTCAAAGTGGAGGAGGACTATATCACACGCAGTCTTTTGGCAGATAATACAGATGTGATGCGGGGATTTGGTGAGAGGGTAACATATCGGCAGTTGTCGTTGTTTGATGATTTTCCAAACGGAGGATTGGTATGAGGCAGGAAGAGGAGAACAGACCGCTTCGGATCTATCAGTGTGAAGATACACAGGACGGGATATTGACAGCGGTATACGAGGCGGGCATTTCCGGATATGGGCATAAGTATATTCGGATCGCACCGATAAGGGAAGGCGAGACAGAGTCCTTTGTCCTATTTGCGGAATATATTACGGTAGTAACGGATCCGGGGCATGCTCGCATTGTCTTAGATAAGGTGCAAAGCGGCATTAGCAGAAATGCATATGAGTATGTTATGTATGCGCTGGCGTCGAATGATCCGGAGAAGGCCAATCTGGTGTATCAGTTTGTTACATATGGTTTTACCATTGGCAGAAGGGTAACGGATGCGATGCAGATACCGTGTGTCAAGGCAATCTTCGCGTTGCAGAGGCGTGTCCGCAATGAGGCGGCATGGTTTCGGGAAATATTGCGTTTCCAGGAAGTCTCTGTAGAGCCATCGGTACTTTTGGCGGTGATCGAGCCGGATCACCGTATATTGACGATGATCGCCTCGCATTTTGCAGATCGTCTCAATCCGGAGCGTTTTATGATCTATGACAAGGGACACTGTGAGGTGATGATCCATGTTCCCGAGCAGCCTTGGTATATTCGAGCGTTGACAGTACAGGAATGCGCACAGTTAGATGTGCTTTTGGAGCAAAAAGAAGAATATGTCATATTATGGAAGACATTTTTTGACAGCATTTGTATTCAGGAGCGTCGCAATGATTCATTGCAGACAAATATGGCACCCAAGAAATACCGCACGCATATGACAGAATTTCAACCCGAACAACAATAGACGATTTTCGCGACAGGGTGATCTTTTCAGAAGACAAATTGTCATAATCGCCGTGTTTTGGTATGAAAATGCAAACGTATTGTGTAGATTTTCCACAAGGGATATGTTATAATGGCGAAAAACTGTATTGAGAAAAATTATTAAGATGAACCAAATGGAAAGGAGTACAATATGCTTTCAGATGACGTAACAGTGTTAAACATTAAGCACAAGGTTTTACAAGAGGTAGCCAAGTTAGCGTATGACAAGAAACTTGAGGAGGGGAAGGAGCTTCTTCCATTCCAGATGATTCCGGGACCAAAAGCAAGATTTCGTTGCTGTATTTATAAAGAGAGGGAAATTATCCGCCAGCGTGTGCGTTTGGCAGAGGGTAAATGCCCGAGTGATAAGCAGAGTGACAGCATGATTCAGGTTATTTCTTCTGCTTGTGAGGAGTGTTCCATTGCACGTTATGTAGTAACAGATAACTGTCGTAAGTGTATGAAGAGATCCTGTCAGCAGGCGTGCCGCTTTGGTGCGATCTCTATGGGAAAAGACCGTGCTTACATCGATCCTAGTCAGTGTAAAGAATGTGGACTTTGTTCTAAGGCATGTCCATATAACGCCATTGCTGATCTGATGCGTCCATGTAAGAGAGCGTGTCCGGTAGATGCAATGTCCTTCGATGAGAATGGCATTTGTGTGATTGATGAGGAGAAATGTATTCAGTGTGGACATTGTATTCACAGCTGTCCATTCGGTGCAATTGGATCCAAGACTTTTGTTGTAGACATTATTAATGATATGTTGGCTGGTAAGCCGGTATATGCTATGGTAGCTCCGGCAACAGAGGGACAGTTTGGTAAAGATATTTCCATGACCAGTATCCGAGAAGCCTTAAAGAAGATTGGATTTAAGGATATGATCGAAGTTGGTCTCGGTGGAGACATGACAGCAGCTGCAGAGGCAGAAGAGTGGGCAGAAGCAGCCAAAGATGGCAAGAAGAAGACAACCTCCTGCTGTCCGGCATTTGTAAATATGGTCAAGAAACATTTCCCAGAGGTATGGGATTGTGTATCTACGACAGTATCACCAATGTGTGCAGTGTCCAGAATGATCAAGGCGAAAGAGCCGGAAGCGGTAACTGTATTTATCGGACCATGTGTTGCTAAGAAATCAGAATGTCAGGATAAGAGCATTGAGGGCAATGCAGATTATGTATTAACATACGGCGAACTCAGTTCTATTATGAAAGCTAGGAATGTGAAGTTTGAGCCGGCGGAGAATGATTCACAGGAAGCAAGTATTTATGGTAAGAAATTTGCTAATGCAGGCGGTGTTACTGCGGCAGTGATCCAATGTTTGGAAGAGACACAGGGAGATGCCGATCTCAAAGTTCGTACCTGTAATGGTGCAGCTGAATGTAAGACAGCATTGACATTGTTAAAACTTGGTCGTTTGCCGGAAGACTTTATTGAAGGTATGGTCTGTGAAGGCGGTTGTGTTGGCGGCCCTAGCCAGCACCGTACCGAGAAGGCAGCGATGAAAGATCGTAATGCATTATTGGGTGAGGCAGATGAGCGTGGAGTACACGAGAATCTCGAACATTATCCGATGGACACCTTCTCGATGCATCGTTAATTTTGAGCATAGGAATTTGTCAATGAGGTATCTTGACAGACCATATGGGATAAACTAAACTAGTAAAAGGCTAGGAACACAAAGAAGCAATAAAACGAGTAAATCGTCTTTAAGGTTTGGGACACCGAGCCTTAAAGACGTTTTTTGCAGAAAGAGGGAACGAAATGGCAGACAAGAAGACATTTTATTTGACGACCGCGATCGCATATACGTCCGGCAAACCACATATCGGTAATACGTATGAGGCAGTGCTCGCAGACAGTATTGTGCGTTATAAAAGATTAGAAGGATATGATGTTCGTTTCCAGACCGGTACGGATGAGCATGGTCAGAAGATCGAACTGAAAGCGGAAGAGGCAGGAGTAACACCAAAGCAGTTTGTTGATGACGTATCCGGACAGATCAAGACAATCTGGGATCTGATGAATACATCGTATGATAAATTTATTCGTACAACGGATGATTATCATGAGAAACAGGTACAGAAAATATTCAAGAAATTATACGAGCAGGGAGATATTTATAAAGGATTCTACGAAGGAATGTATTGTACACCATGTGAGTCTTTCTTTACATCATCCCAGCTTGTTGATGGTAAATGCCCGGACTGCGGCAGAGAATGTCAGCCGGCGAAAGAAGAGGCATACTTCCTCAAGCTCAGCAAATATGCAGACCGCTTGATCGAGCATATCAATACACATCCTGAGTTTATTCAGCCAGAGTCCCGCAAGAACGAGATGATGAACAACTTCTTGCTTCCGGGACTGCAGGATCTCTGTGTATCCCGCACTTCTTTCAAATGGGGAATTCCGGTAGATTTTGATCCGGATCATGTTGTATATGTATGGATTGATGCATTAAGCAACTATATTACCGGTCTTGGATTTGACTTAGATGGTAATGACACTTTGGAAAATGGCGAGGATCTTTATAAGAAGTTTTGGCCGGCAGATCTGCATCTGATCGGTAAAGACATATTGCGTTTCCATACGATTTATTGGCCGATTATGCTGATGGCACTTGATCTTCCACTTCCGAAGCAGGTATTTGGTCATCCATGGCTGCTTCAGGGCGACGGCAAGATGAGTAAATCCAAGGGTAATGTGATCTATGCAGATGATCTTGTTGATATTTTCGGTGTTGACGCTGTGCGTTATTTCGTATTGCATGAGATGCCATTCGAGAACGATGGTGTGATCAGTTGGGATCTGATGGTAGAGCGTATGAACTCCGATCTTGCGAACGTACTTGGTAATTTGGTAAATCGTACGATCTCGATGACAAATAAATACTTGAGCGGCGTTGTGGCAGACAAGGGCGTATCTGAGGAAGTAGACGACAACCTCAAGCAGTTTGTTCTGGCAACACCAGCCAAAGTAACAGCCAAAATGGACCAACTTCGTGTAGCGGATGCGATTACAGAAGTATTTGCTCTGTTCAAACGCTGCAATAAATATATTGATGAGACAGAGCCTTGGGTTTTAGGCAAAGATGAAGCAAAGAAAGATCGTTTATCAACAGTATTATATAATCTGGTTGAGGCGATCACGATCGGCGCCAGCTTGTTAGAGGCATTTATGCCGAATACAACGGATAAGATATTAGCTCAGCTTGGCGCACAAAAACGTGCTTATGATCAGATGGATCAGTTCGGGCTGTACCAGTCAGGTGGACACGTTGTAGAAAAACCGGAGATCCTCTTTATGCGACTGGATCCAAAGGAAGTGCTTGCCAAAGCAGAGGAGATCAAGCAGAAACAGATCGCAGAAGCTAAGGCAGAGAGTGGCGAGACCGAAGAGGAAGTCATTGATATTGAGCCAAAAGAGGAGATCACATTTGATGACTTTATGAAGATGCAGTTCCAGGTAGGAGAGATCATTGCCTGCGAGGAAGTGAAAAAGTCCAAAAAGCTTCTTTGTTCACAGGTTAAGATCGGCAGCGAAGTAAAGCAGATCGTATCCGGAATCAAGCAGCATTATTCCGCAGAGGAAATGGTCGGCAAGAAAGTGATGGTTTTGGTGAATCTGAAACCAGCTAAGTTAGCCGGTGTTCTTTCTGAAGGAATGTTACTTTGTGCAGAAGATGCAGAAGGTAATCTGGCACTGATGGCACCAGAGAAGACGATGCCGGCGGGTGCAGAGATTTGCTAAAGAAATCTTTACTTTTTGAGTAAAATCTGATTTAATATATAAGAGATAAGGGTCAAAAGCAGATAGCAAGTATGCAGACATACATTGTTATCTGCCGGGATGGCCTGTTAAGAGCCAATAAGTAGCAGATCACTTGCAAATATGCAGCTGTAGTATATCGGTAGTACATTAGCTTCCCAAGCTAAGGGGGCGGGTTCGACTCCCGTCAGCTGCTTTTTTACGGAATAGGAAATAATTACTAAAGCAAAGCGCTGGCTTTGCTTTTTTGGAAAGAAGGAAACGAGACCATGTATGCAAATTATCATACGCACACCAAACGCTGTCAGCATGCAGTAGGTGAAGACCGCGAGTATGTTGAGGCTGCCATTGCAGCAGGGATACAGGTGCTGGGCTTTTCGGACCATTGCCCATGGGTCTATAAAGATGATTTTGTGTCCGGAATCCGTATGAAAGCGGATCAGGTTGAAGAATATGTGGATTCTATGCAGAGACTGCGAACAGAATATCGCAATGATATTCGAATTTTGATCGGCTTTGAAACGGAACATATGCCGGATCTGATCGAAGCGCAGGATGAATTACTTGCACCATATCCGATCGACTATATGATATTGGGTCAGCATTTTCTGAAGCAGGAATGCGACGGAGTTTATACCGGTGCGCCGACAACGGATGAAACAACGTTACAGAACTATGTGGATACCGTTATTGCAGGGCTCGAGTCCGGCAGATATCTGTATTTGGCTCACCCGGATCTCATTAATTATGTTGGAGATGCAGCGATTTATGAGCGGCACATGACAAGACTTTGTCAGTATTTAAAAGAACATGACCGCCCGATCGAGTTAAATATGCTTGGTGCTGTTGATGGCAGACATTATCCGAGCAAACGCTTTTTGGATATTGCGGGCAAAGTGCAAAATAAAGCAATTATCGGAATAGATGCACACAGTCCGGAGCAGATCAAGCGGTCCAACGTTGGAGAACAGATGCTCCGCAGGATGGCGCAGGGAATTACAATTATCGAGCAAATGGAGGAAGTATGAGATTACGAAATATAAAAGGAGCTGACGAAAGAATTTTAGCGGATCCGTATACGATACAGACGGATGGTACGGATGGAGCTGATTTCAAGGGACGTTGGAATCGTGAGTATTTTCATAATGACCATCCGATACACATAGAGATTGGCATGGGAAAGGGTCAGTTTATTACGACGTTGGCACAGCAGAATCCGAACATTAATTATATAGGTATTGAAAAATATTCCAGTGTATTGATTCGCGCCATTGACAAAAGAGAGGAGCTTGCATTAGATAATCTGCTTTTTATGAGAATGGATGCGGAAGAAATTACCGATTATTTTGAGCCGGGCGAGGTTGGCAGGATATATCTCAATTTTTCAGATCCATGGCCAAAGGATCGTCATGCAAAGCGTCGTTTGACCTCGACTACATTTTTGTCAAGATACGATCAGATCCTGCAGCGGGATGGTGTCGTTGAATTTAAGACAGACAATCGCCCATTATTTGATTTCTCACTCGAGCAGCTTCAGGAAGCGGGCTGGCATGCCGATTATGTATCCTATCATTTACATGAAAATGGACCGGCAGCAGATAATATTATGACGGAATATGAGCAGAAATTTTATGCTCTAGGCAATCCAATCTGTAAATTCAGAGCACACCGATAGACAAAAAAGAAACAGCAGATAGGCTTCATGTTGTTTGCATGAAACCTGACTGCTGCTTTTCGTTATAGAAAACTTCTCGCTTCCTATAATGAAAACATGATCTGCGAGAATGCGATCACTGCACAATTGATGTTGTGTAGAACAGATCCCCACTCTAGTACATACAATCGTTTGACGTATTAGAAGAACGATCGGAAGCCTTGTTGGAAGATTTGTTGGAAGAGCTGTTAGAAGATTTGTTAGAGCTCTTGTTGCTTGACTTTGCAGAAGATTTGTTAGAGGAATTGTTGCTTCCGCAATTCTGTGTGCTGTCAGAGCAGTTCTCATAATTTGGTGACTGATTTGTTTGTTTTTTTGACATAATAATCTCCATTTCTGTAAGGTGTTTATGGGCACCGCAAAACGTTACAGAGTAACCCATAATGATCAACCGGTTACATTTATAGTGTGCCACCGGTTAGCAAATTTATGACGATGTCAAATGGAAATACATGGTAATTCCATATTATTTTTAGTAGCATTTTACACATAGGATGTGTATAATAGAGGCAGAAAAAATATAAGCCCGTTGTGGCAAGAATGGAGGATACATATGAGTGTTAAGTTTTCAGATTCTGTAAAATACATTGGAGTGGACGATACAACGATCGATCTATTCGAGAGTCAGTATGTAGTACCGAAAGGAGTTTCTTATAATTCCTATGTCATTTTGGATGACAAGGTTGCATTGATGGATACGGTGGACAAGCGAGGCATGGAGCAGTGGGAGAAGAACTTGACTGCAGCGTTAGACGGTCGTGCTGTAGACTATTTGATCATACAGCATTTGGAGCCGGATCATGCCGGAAGCATTGCGCGTTTGGTAGAATTATACCCGGAGGTAACTTTAGTTGGAAATGCGAAAACGTTCCAGATGCTTCCACAGTTTTTTGACCTGCCGTTAGAGGGACATACTTTGACAGTTAAAGAAGGTGATACACTTTCTTTGGGATCACATACATTGACATTTGTAATGGCACCGATGGTACACTGGCCGGAAGTTATGGTTACTTATGAGAGCAGCGAAAAAATTCTGTTCTCCGCAGATGGTTTTGGTAAATTTGGTGCACTGTCTCTTACTGAAAATGAGGACTGGGCGTGTGAGGCACGCAGATATTACTTTAATATTGTTGGTAAATATGGAATACCGGTGCAGACTTTGTTAAAGAAAGCGGCCGGACTTGATATTGCAACAATCTGCCCGCTACATGGACCGATCTTGACAGAAAATCTCGGATATTATTTGGATCTTTACAATACTTGGAGCAGTTATGAGCCGGAAAGCAAAGGTATCCTGATCGCATATGCGTCTATTCATGGCAATACCGGTAAAGCAGCAGAGAAACTTGCAGAAATCCTCCGCAGCAAGGGTGCAGAAAAAGTCGTTGTCAGTGATCTTGCGCGAGAAGATATGGCAGAAGTAATAGAGGACGCATTCCGTTATGACAGAATGATCGTGGCAGCAGCAAGTTACGATGGCGGCGTATTTCCTTGCATGCAGGACTTCCTGCATCATTTGCAGAGCAAGGCATATCAGAATCGCAAAGTTGGAATCGTAGAGAATGGTTCTTGGGGACCAACTGCGGCACGCACGATGAAAGCAATTTTAGAGCCGATGAAGAATATTACGATCGTAGATCCGGTCGTTACGATCAAGTCAACACTGAAAGAGAGTGATATTCCGAATTTGGAAGCATTGGCAGATGCAATGCTGTAGATATAGGTTATGTTATGACAGCAGAAGTGGACTGTAATGACAATGGGAATCCTATTAGATAACTGTGTTAGTAAAAAGGCTTGCACCGTAACGGTGCAAGCCGGTTTTGCTTTTGTATGCCATTCGCTTATTTATTTGCTTTTTTCTTAGCCGCCTTAGCGGGAGCGGTTACCCGTCGGCTGGATTTTTTGTCTTTGGAACGATGAAATAGAGTATCTTTCCACAACGCAGGATGAAATAGGATCAACAGTGGAAATAGCTCCAGTCTGCCTGCGATCATATCAAACATAAAGACACATTTGCTGAAAGGAGTAAATGCTCCAAAATTTTCTATCGGGCCGACTTTTTCCAATCCGGGGCCAACATTGTTGAGTGTTGTTGCAACAGAAGTAAATGTTGTCACCAAGTCCTTTTCCTCAAAGGAGATCAGGAAGGTTGAAACGGCAAATACGATTATATATGTGATAAAATATACATTCGTTGCACGCAGCACTTCGTGTTCCACCGGTTTCTTTTCAAATTTAACCTTCTGAATACTTTTCGGATGGATATAGGAGTGCAATTCCTTACCAACTGTCTTAAATAAGATCACGATACGCGATACTTTCATACCGCCGCCGGTACTTCCTGCACATGCACCGATAAACATCAAAAGCACCATGATCGTGCGTGAAGATTGCGGCCATAAGTTAAAGTCAACGGTGGAATAGCCGGTTGTTGTAATAATGGAAGCGACCTGGAAAGAAGCCTGGCGCAATGCATCTGCTGCATTTCCAACCATCTGTAAAATATTGCAAAAGATAATACCGATCGCTACTGCAATGATCAGAAAATAATAACGAACTTCCTCCATTTTCAGAGCATTTTTCCATTTGCGAAGCAGTAACAGATAATAGGCATTAAAATTCACACCAAATAGCAGCATAAATATTGTGATCACCCATTGCAGATATGGAGAATAACTTGCAATGCTATCATTTTTAATACCAAATCCACCAGTACCGGCGACACTAAATGAGGTCGTGATCGCTTCAAATAAAGACATGCCGCCGAGCAACAGCAGGATTACCTGAACGACAGTCATGCCAAAATAGATCACATACAAAATCTGTGCCGTGGATTTAAGATGCGGCACCAGCTTGCCAACGGAAGGCCCCGGGCTCTCCGCACGCATCAGATTCATATTGGAGCCGCCACTCATAGGAATGATCATCAGCAAAAAGACGAGTACACCCATACCACCGATCCAATGTGTAAATGCGCGCCAAAAAAGTGTTGCATGGCACAGACATTCCACATCACTCAACACCGTCGCTCCTGTGGTCGTAAAACCGGACACGATTTCGAACAGTGCATCCACGTAACTTGGATATTCACCAGTCAATATTAATGGGAGAGAACCGAAAATACTGAGTGTGATCCAACTGGCGGCTGTTGCCAGACAGCCTTCCTTAAAATAAAACATCGCATTTTTGGGTTTATGACGTGTTCCCAACACACCCAGAACAATGCAGATAACTGCGACCAGCAGATACCATACACTTTTCTGTTCCATATATAGGACACCAACAATAAATGGAAAAAGGAGCAATGCACCTTCAATCATTAATACATACGATAAAATATATTTTACAGCCGAATAATTCATATTAAATCTACATTCCTTTCTATGCCAGCCAGCCTTTCTGGGGCTTCAGCACATTGCCGCAGGCACAGTATATCTTGCCGTTTATGCCAGAATATCCTGCAGATCGCCCAGTCCGGTGTGTGCAGTTACGATCAATACGGCATCGCCGACCATAATGCAGTCATTACCGGATGGCATGATGATTTCGCCATTGCGAAAAATACACGAAACCAAAAGATCCTTCTTGAGTTTCAGTTCCATTAAAGGTTTGCCGGTTACTTCACATTCTTCTTTCACCAAAAATTCCACTGCTTCCGCACGAGAATCAAACAAATTGTATACAGTTTCTACGTTGCTGTTTAGCGAAGCACGTTTTGCGCGCACGTAGGCAATGATCGTTTCAGAAGTAATATGTCTTGGATACACAACACTTCCCAGATCCAGTTCGTTGATCACGGTTTTGAAGTTGGAGCGGTTAATCTTCGTAACTACTTTGGCATCCGATACGTTTCTGGCATGAAGCGTCAGAAGCACATTTTCCTCATCAATTCCAGTCAGAGAGACAAAGGATTCTACATGCTCAATGCCTTCTTCCTTAAGAAGTTCGGTATCTGTGCCATCGCCATTAATAATGATCGCATCCGGAAGCATCACAGCCAACTCTTCACAACGGGCGCGGTTTCGCTCGATCATTTTGACTTCGATACCGACATCCAGTAAGCATTTTGCCAGATAATAAGCAGCTTTGCCACCGCCGACGATCATTGTGTCACGCACCTGATTGGTAGGAAGTCCAATGCGTCGCATAAAATTCTTCGCGTCATGTTGAGCGGCAACGAAAGAAACCATATCTCCCTCTTCAAAGATAAAATCTCCGGCTGGGATCGTCATTTCGCCATCGCGTTCTACGCCGCAAATGACGATACGGTCGAGAAGTCCGGTACGACCCAAGTCTGCAATCGATTTCTGATTCATTGTATTATTTTCAGCAAGCTTAAACTTTACGATCTCGGCCTGACCATGAGCAAAAGAGTGAACTTCCAAGGCAGTAGGCAGGTAGAGTAATCGCGCTGCCTCATTTGCAGCTGCTTGCTCCGGGTTAATGATCAGCGCAAGTCCTAGTTTCTCACGTAAATAAGGGATTTCTTCACTGTATTCCGGAGTTCTTACACGGGCAATTGCAGAGCAATCGCCGACGCGTTTTGCAACAGTACAGCACAGCAGATTGAGCTCGTCAGATTCGGTGACAGCGATCAACAGGTCTGCGCTCTCAATGCCTGCCTCCATCTGTACACTGTAACTTGCACCTGTTCCAACAATGCCCATTACATCATACATGTTTGTCAGGTCATGGACTTTAGTGGGATCTTTGTCAATCAAAGTGACTTCATGCCCTTCTCTGGTTAGCTGGTCGGTGAGCGTTTCGCCGACTTTACCACAGCCAACAACAATAATTTTTAACCCTCTGCGGGTTAAACTTTTCTTTGCCATCTCTATTCTCCATTCTTTCATTTAATTCCTGCGAGAAAACGACATTGTCCCTTGCGTAAATTATAGTATAGCACAATTCTCTATTTTTGACACTATAAAGTATTATGTGGTACAGTTATTGGTGCAGCAAATAAAAATAGGTGAATACGATTTATAGAAATTATCTATGGAAATAGATTTGCTATATTAGAAAAAGAACAGAGGAGATAATACGATGAGTAGTTTTATATTTAGCTTAAATGCGACAGTTCCGGTATTTGCAGTGATCGTGATCGGTAATCTTTTATGCAAGATTGGCTTGATCGATGAGCACTTTGCAAGCATATCCAATAAATTCGTGTTCAGAGCCTGTCTGCCTTGTATGATCTTTTTGGATCTGGCTGATACTAACATCCGACAGAATTTTGATGCACCGTACATAGGGTTTTGTTTTATTATAACGCTGATTTCCATCGTTGTGATCTGGTTTTTGGCGGCAAAGCTAATGCCGGACAAATCAATGGTCGGTGCTTTTGTGCAGGGATCATACCGCAGCAGTGCGGCGATCTTAGGTGTTGCCTTTATTCAAAACATATATGGGACTTCCGGCATGGCACCATTGATGATCATTGGATCTGTCCCTCTTTACAATATCTTTGCGGTCATCATTTTGACCTTTACGAGCAGTGACGCAGACAAAAAGGGCATCCGCAAAGCGTGTATTGGCGTGTTGACAAATCCGATCATCATTGGAATTGTGCTTGGGATGATCGCATCATTTTTTAATATTAAATTTCCGGGGATGGTTAAAAAGACAATATCGAATATGGGAGTTATGACCTCGCCGTTAGCACTTATTTCGATCGGTGCAACATTTCGTGGCAGAGAGGCACTTGCAAAGATTAAGCCGACCTTGGGTGCATCCTTTATTAAGTTGATCGGTCTGGCTGCTGTATTTATGCCACTTGCCATATATATGGGATTTCGCGATCAAAAGTTGATCGCACTTCTTATCATGCTGGCATCGCCCTGCACACCGGCGTCTTATATCATGGCAAAAAACATGGATGGCGATGCAGAGCTTGCCTCTAGTATTGTGGTCGCAACCACAGTTTTGTCAGCGGTAACATTGACCGTTTGGATCTTTGTATTAAGAAGTTTTGGTTTTGTCCAATAATTGATCCAGCTTATCATGGATCTCTTCTGTTGATTTTTTATTATATTTCACAATAAGTTTGGCGGCCTGCAACGTAGTTTTGTTGATGGATTCTTTGTACTGTTCGAAAGAAGCATCGTCGATAGTGGCAGGTTCGCCTTTTTTGTCATTCAGACGTTCCATCTCCTGACTCATTAATTCTAATAATTTATCTTGATAAGCTCGCTGCAGTAAATCCTGCTGTTCTTCGCTCTGTTGTTTCAGCATGAGCATACCATCCACCATAAAATAGGTAGCAGCCAGTGTGACGATCACCATCAGTATACCTAAAACTGCGCCCAACAGGGATCCGGCAAAGACATCTTGAAAAAGAATGATTCCAAGCAAGCCTGCCATCCAAACTAAAGCAGCCGCAATAATTGTTTTTCTCGTTTGCATAATAATATATCAATCCTTTCTTAGATCGTAAATGTTGCTTTATCAGCACAAAAATAGAATACCACGAACAAGGATATGCTGTCAAAGAACATACAATACAAAATAAAACATATGAAACAAATAAAAAACATAATTCTTAAGAATTCTTAAGATTGCGTTCAAACTATTGATTTTGTAATTAATATTTGGTGTACTAAATGTATCAAAGAAAAAAAGTAATATCCCTTATGCTGCTATGTTGCGGTATAAGGAAAACAAAAATTTCATAATAGCAGGAAGGAGTGATCATTATGATCCAATGGAAAAAATTAATCTTAAGTACAATAGCAGCGATAGGAATCGCCTGCTTTGCAGGAGGAACAGCAGATGCGGCATCGGTTAAAATTGATGAGAAGACATTTCCGGATGTTTGTGTACGTACAGCAGTAGCACAGTATGACAAAAATAAAGATGGAATTTTGTCCGATCAGGAAAGAGACAAGGTGACAGGGATCGACTTTGATTCGGCGCTTGCGCAGCACTATACAGAAGGTCATTGTGTTGACTTTGAGGGCATGCAAAATTTCACAGACATCAATTCGATCTATTTGGATTTGCGATATAAGGCAAAGAATAACTCGTACAAATACTGGAATTATCGCGCTGACAATTTGACGCAGTGTTTTCCAAATGCACAGAGAATTTCAATTTATTGGTATGGTAATCAGACAATATCGTTAAAAGGAACCGCTGTAAATGCAAGGAAAATTTCCCTTTATGCTTTGCAAAATGGAAAACTGGATTACTCTTTGTATGCACCGAATGCGCAAAATGTGGAAATATGTGGGAAATTTACGGATACTAAGAAATCCTATGGTCAATATTTCCCGGATGCATCAGAAGTGATATTAGAAGAGACTAATATTGGAGGCAACAATACGTTAGCTGGGTTCAAAGGTTTGCAAACATTGTACTTGTCAGGAAAAGCGATTACGTCTTTGAACTTTTCACCGTTAAAGAATAACCCGATTTATAGTTTGAGCGTTGAACGAGCTGCTTGCAGATCAATGGATCTTTCGCCACTCAAAACGTGTAAGTTGAAGGTACTTAGTTTAAAAGATTGTGGAGTGAATTCTTTGAACTTTCAACCATTGGCGACATCACCATTGCACAAATTATATGTGATCAATTGTCCGCTGAAAAAGATTGATGTGAGCCCGTTGAAAAACACGTTGACAGAATTATGGCTGGGAACATTGCAAAATACTTATTTTTGGGAAGAAATAAATCATAAGCAGACCAAGCCAAAATATCAATTGTTAGATCTGTCCAAGATGAAAAAGCTCAAACGTGTTTATGCCTGTGGCGTGGCTTCGTTGAAGACTGTGAAATTAAAAGATACCAAAACGAAACAGGGTATTCGCTCTTTGTTGGAGCTGCATTTATACGGCACCGGAATAAGAACATTGGATGCCACGGCAGCCAAAAATCTGAAGCGTTTGTTTGTAGGTGACCGGATCAGAAAATTGACTGTTGATAAATGCAAAAAACTGAAAGAAATTGGAATGATTAATCTCGGCTCGAAACAGGCAGCTACAATTAAGAGCAGCTCAGTGCAGCATATACAGTATCAGGGAAAAACATTAAAGAATTTAAGTTTTTCTAAATGTCCTAAATTATACACATTATCAATCAAATGCACTAAGGTTGGAACCGTAAATCTGAGGTCAAATAAAAGACTGCATTATATGACCTTGAACAGTAAAAAGACGGGAAAGGTTGTGTATCCAAAGGTTTCCACAAAGGGATGGCATGATTGCTGCGATCTGGTGGAAACGAATTATTATAAAAATCTGGATGAGTATAAAAATGATCCGGATGCAAAAGGAGTATATAAGGAGTATGTTGGATATACTTTGGAATATCCAACCAAGATATTAGATATATCTGCATGGACATCGCTCAACAAAACGGTGAAGAGATGTATGTTTGGGTATGGTGATTTTGATCATAAAAAGTGTGCGACAAAGAAGATCATCATCAACAAAAAGCTTCGAAAAGCAGACAAAAAATGGATCAAGAAGTTTGCTAAGAAATGGCATGTAAAAGTAGTTGAGAAATAGTGCAGTCCAGTATATGGGTTTAAGAAATTGTATTGAAATAATCAAGAAACGGATGCCGTGCAATGGTATCCGTTTCTGTGATATTGAGGTTAATTCTTAAGAATTCTTAAGATTACGCGGAATGTATTGACGGTGGAAATTAGATTTGCTGTAATAACAAGTGAACAGTCAAAGGAATTTTAGCTAGTAATCTTTGGTTAGGAATGGAGGATAAGTTATGAATTTAAGTTTTAAAAAGTGTATATTATTCGCAATAAGTCTGCTGATGGGAATTGGCTGTATGGGACAGAAGGCAGGAGCAAGAGATGACGTAGGAAGATATGAACCTAGTATTGTGGATTATGCAGTGCCATCCAGTAATGAATCCGAATGGATTAAGGATGGAATTTATGAATATTCATTAATACGTAACAAGACAGCAGTTAGACTAATGGTGTTGGATACATCTTCTGCCAAAGAGTTCATTGTTCCCAAAGTATTTCATAATTTGCCAGTGAAGGAATTGTTTTATGTTAGAGGGAGGAAATGGGAACATTTGATAGTACCCAACGGAATCGAGATTATTGATGATTCTGCATTATCCGGAATGTCTCATTTGCGTAAAGTTGACTTAGGAAAAGATGTTCAGTATATCGGACGACAGGCATTTTGGGGAAATCCCAATTTAACAGAAGTGACCGGTGGACAAAATGTACGATTTGTGGGTCGACAGGCATTTTATCTATGCAAAAGAATGAAAAATTTGCCGGATTTTGTGAAGAATCATAGAAAGTGTATATATTCACAGGCTGCATTTAAAAATGCACGAGCACTCACGAATATAAAGCTGTCTTCAAATGTGCAGTATACAAATGCATTATTTAAGGGATGTACCAGTCTGAAATCTGCATATATTCAAGGTAAAGGATTTTTGCCGAATGCAAAAACGTGGAAATATATGAATAAAAACAAAATAAATGAGGAAATGTTCAGTGGTTGTCGTTCTTTGAAAACTGTGAAGCTGTATAACGGTATAATAAGATTAAACGCTCGAATGTTTGCAGACTGTGTAAAATTGCAGAAAGTAAATATACCTAAGAAATGTACCTATATAGGAATAAATACTTTTCGTAACTGCAAAAGTCTTCGTAAACTAACAATTCCTAAATCCGTTAAAAAGATAGACAAAACAGCTTTTCGTGGATGCAAAAAACTTACTTTATATGTAAAGAAGGGAAGTTATGCGCACAAATATGCCAAGAAATATCATATTAAATATAAGTTGGTGAAATGAAGTCATTATATAAGATAGAGTAATTATAGGAATAGTGATTCCGATGCGCAGTCATGGTGGTGGTTGGCATGCCAACACTGCCAAAATGTGTTTTGGATTATCTATAATATACTATTTGACTGTAGTATTTGTCTCAGAGAGACTTTCTGATACCTTTGATAATCTGTGGTTCATGGCACTGATATCTGCAATTATTATTCTGTTATCTCCGGTTGATAGTATAAATAAACCATTAGATGGTGAGCAAAGAAAGATCGAAAAGAAAAAGGCTTGCAGATATATAGTTGCAATTTACAGCATCTCACTAATCTTAAAGTGGAATTCTTTGACATGTTATGTGAAAGAAATCAATTTTGCCTTGTTTATAGTACTTTGTTCCATGATTTTTGGAATAGTAAGTAATACAAAAAGCAATAGAAAACAAGACGTATGAAATGATAAAATTGCAAAATTGACCGTTCACCGGCAAAAAACGACCGTTCAAAAGTTTTTTGTTCGCAATTATAAAAAGTGTGCTAGGATATCGGCAACAAAAGAAAGGAGGAAATACAAATGGGAGAGATTATCACATTGGTAGGAGCTGTTTCAATTCTTAAGAATTCTTAAGATTGCGTTCAAACTATTGATTTTGTTATTAATATTTGATGTACTAAATGTATCAAAGACAAAAAGCAATATCCCTTATGCTGCTATGTTGCGGTATAAGGAAAACAAAAATTTCATAATAGCAGGAAGGAGTGATCATTATGATCCAATGGAAAAAATTAATCTTAAGTACAATAGCAGCGATAGGAATCGCCTGCTTTGCAGGAGGAACAGCAGATGCGGCATCGGTTAAAATTGATGAGAAGACATTTCCGAATGCATGTGTACGCACTTTCGCAAACAAGCAGGACACAAATCACGATGGAGAACTTTCTGATGCTGAAATTAAAGCAGTGACTAAGCTGGATTGGAATGAGCAAAATCTGTATACATATGGAGTTACTTCCGGGATGGAAATAGATTTTACCGGAATGGAGATTTTTACAAATCTTAAACAGGTTACAATGGAACAGCTTTTTCAAGGGGGAAAGTATAACTGCAAATATTGGAATTGTAAAAATACGGATATATTCTCTGTGTTTCCGTATGTTGAAAAATTGAATCTATTTGCCACAGGACAGGTAACGCTTTCCACAGCAAACAGAAATCTAAAGCATTTGGAAATTGCTGCATCTAATGTTTCCGTTAATGCACCAATAACGTCAGTAGAACAATTGACAGTGTGTTCGACGTTAAATGGGCATACTAAGCTTGGCGGTTACAGTCAGGATTGGGGAAAATGTTTTCCGAATGCGAGAGTTGTGCAGATGAATTATGTAAAGGATTTAGAGAAAGAGATTTATGGATTTAAGAGAGTGGAACAGATATCAATTGCGTATTATGGTGGCAATAAAATATTTGATCTTTCGATTTACAAAGACACATTAAAACGCTTAGATATAGCTAATAGTTGGCAAGATTTGCAACAGAATAGCAATCCGTTGGAAGAAATGACAACACTAAAAACAATAGATATTTCTCATATGAGAAAGCTTGAAACATTGGAAGCATGTAATGCCGGCAGCTTAGAACGCCTTGTTGTCAAGGATTCCAAGGGGAAATGTGAACTAAATAAATTAAAAACGATTCATCTTGTGAATAACAAGATAAAATCATTAAATTTATCTGTGGTACCTGATTTAGAGGAAGTATATGTAGGCGGTAAACTTACGAATTTGAATATCAATCAGTGCAAGCGGTTAAAGAAGCTGCTCATTGACAGTAATTCTTTGAAGAAGCTTATTATTAAAAACAGAAGCTTAAAATATTTGGATGTAAGCAGTAAGGTTATACAAAAAATTAACGTTACCGGATGTCCAAATCTTATCGGGGTGACAATTGATCGGAAATCAAAGGCATCGATGGGAAATTTGGATCTAAGCAAAAATAAAAAATTGGTGTACTTTCATGCTAATAGAAATGCAAGATTTAAGAAGATTATATTACCTAAATTGAGCAATTCGAAACAGCTTAATACATCCTATAAACAGTATGATCGTGCTGAAAAATGCCGATATACCGGGTATGGTATTACAGTAGATGTTAGTAAATATCGTAAGATGCCTGTAAAAGTAAAAAAATATCAGGTTAAAACATTATGCAACTCAACAACAAAGAGACTTGTCATCAACAAAAAGCTTCGAAAAGCAGACAAAAAATGGATCAAGAAGTTTGCTAAGAAATGGCATGTAAAAGTAGTTGAGAAATAGTGCAGTCCAGTATATGGGACAAAGAAATTGTATTGAAATAATCAAGAAACGGATGCCGTGCAACGGTATCCGTTTCTGTGATATTGAGGTTAATTCTTAAGAATTCTTAAGATTACACGGATTGTATTGACGGTGAAAGTCAGATTTGCTGTAATAATAAGTGAACAGTCAAAAGTTTTGGTATAGTAAGATAAAAAATAATGTAAAAGGAGGAAGGGAATATGAGATTGAAAAAAGGAATCATAAATATTGCCTTGATATTAGCTGTTATTGCATGGGGCTTAAGTGTGAATCAGGAAAAGGTGCAGGCAAGTGATGCAGATCTTGGATTTGAACCATATGTGACAGACTATGCAACACCTGCAAAGCAGGAAACAGAGTGGAAGACAGATGGAATTTATGAATATGCGTTAATTCGTAACAAAACAGCGATAAAATTGATGATAGTGAAACCGCAACATACCAAAAAGATCATTGTGCCGTCGCAGTTTCATGGACTTCCGGTTAAAGAATTAGCATTTGTAGATGCAGGAAAAGCAGAAACACTGGTAATTTCTGATGGAATTGAGGTCATTGATCATCAAGCAGCAAAAGCAAATCCATACTTAAAAAAAATACACTTAGGGAGGGATGTTCAATACATTGGTCCATGGGCATTTGCATATAATAAGCGTTTACAGAAAGTGACTGGCGGAGAAAACGTGCGATTTGTTGGCAGATGTGCCTTTGATGGTCTGACTAAAATGAAGAATTTGCCGGAGTTCGTTTATAATGGCAAAAACTGTAAATATTATCGAGCTATTTTTCGTAACATGAAATCGTTAAAAAAGGTGGTATTGCCAAAAGATGCAGATTATACATTAACAATGTTTAAAAAATGTGTTGATTTAAAATATGCGGAAGTAAAAGGTGCTGGTTTCCGTATCAATAAAAGGATATGGCATGCAATGTTACCGGAATATATCAACAATGAGATGTTTTCGGATTGCCGCTCTTTGAAAACTGTGAAGCTATATAATGGTATAACAAAATTAAATTATGGAATGTTTAGCGGATGTGTAAAATTGCAGAAAGTAAATATACCTAAGAAATGTACCTATATAGGAATAAATACTTTTCGTAACTGCAAAAGTCTTCGTAAACTAACAATTCCTAAATCCGTTAAAAAGATAGACAAAACAGCTTTTCGTGGATGCAAAAAACTTACTTTATATGTAAAGAAGGGAAGTTATGCGCACAAATATGCCAAGAAATATCATATTAAATATAAGTTGGTGAAATGAAGTCATTATATAAGATAGAGTAATTATAGTGAAAGTACATGGCAGGTAGTATAAGCGTATAAATAAAAGAAACAACAATTTAGAATTGATGAACCGGGCGCTGATAGACAGCGTCCGGTTTTTTGAGGTTGTGATTATTTGTGCAATAGGTTTTAACATTGACCGTTCACCGGCAAAAAACGACCGTTCAAAAGTTTTTTGGTCGTAATTATAAAAAGTGTGCTAGGATATCGGCAACAAAAGAAAGGTCTGCTGTGTGCAGTGTCCGTTTCCTAAATTATTTATATAAAGGGTGGAGAAAATGTTTAGTGAATTTATAGCGCAAAAATTATATGAAGTAAACGTTATTGGGAAAGAAGAGGTGGAACTATACCAATATTGTTTTAATGCATTTATAGAAATCATGGGATTTATAATAATAGTAATTTTATATTCTATTTATATGGGAGAAGCAATGAAAGGTCTAATCTTTCTAGGAATAGTGATTCCGATGCGCAGTCATGGTGGTGGTTGGCATGCCAACACTGCCAAAATGTGTTTTGGATTATCTATAATATACTATTTGACTGTAGTATTTGTCTCAGAGAGACTTTCTGATACCTTTGATAATCTGTGGTTCATGGCACTGATATCTGCAATTATTATTCTGTTATCTCCGGTTGATAGTATAAATAAACCATTAGATGGTGAGCAAAGAAAGATCGAAAAGAAAAAGGCTTGCAGATATATAGTTGCAATTTACAGCATCTCACTAATCTTAAAGTGGAATTCTTTGACATGTTATGTGAAAGAAATCAATTTTGCCTTGTTTATAGTACTTTGTTCCATGATTTTTGGAATAGTAAGTAATACAAAAAGCAATAGAAAACAAGACGTATGAAATGATAAAATTGCAAAATTGACCGTTCACCGGCAAAAAACGACCGTTCAAAAGTTTTTTGTTCGCAATCATAAAAAGTGTGCTAGGATATCTGCAACAAAAGAAAGGAGGGGAATACCAATACGGCATAACATAGTTTTATTGATTATGCTACGGTGTGATATTGATGCCGCATGGGAAAAATTATCACATTGGTAGGAGCTGCTTCAATTCTTAAGAATTCTTAAGATTGCGTTCAAACTATTGATTTTGTTATTAATATTTGATGTACTAAATGTATCAAAGACAAAAAGCAATATCCCTTATGCTGCTATGTTGCGGTATAAGGAAAACAAAAATTTCATAATAGCAGGAAGGAGTGATCATTATGATCCAATGGAAAAAATTAATCTTAAGTACAATAGCAGCGATAGGAATCGCCTGCTTTGCAGGAGGAACAGCAGATGCGGCAAATATCAACTTGAATGAGAAGACATTTCCTGATCCGTATGTTTACCATTACGTGCAGGAAATGTGCGAGTATGACACGGCACATTCAACATATTATTTGCCAGAGGCAGAAAAAGCAGGTGTTACGTATTTTGTTGTTACGGGAAAGACATTCTTTCGTTACGGCTTAGATGGAGGGCAGGCGGTTGATTTTAGCGGTATGCAGAACTTTTCGAATATCACATCAGTAACGCTGGATCTCAGGTACAATATCGGAGGAAGAGTGCAGGGAGATTGGAATTTTAGAGCGGATAATTTCTTTCAATGTTTTCCAAAGGTAAAGGAATTAGTGATACGTTCGTATGGTGGACAGAAAGTGAAGTTGACCGGCACATCTAAAACGCTGGAAAGTGTAGATGTCTTATTGGATGATGAAGATGGCAGTCTGGAATGTACCGTCAGTGCGCCAAAGGTCAAACGTGTTTGCATTAATGGTAAATTTGCGGCTAAGAGCAAGCCGCTTGGAAAATGTTTTCCGAACGCAAAGCGTTTGGACATTACAACAGCTAACATCCAAAAAGTAAATGTAACAGGCTGCAAAAAATTAAAGCAGCTGCAGCTTACCGATACGACACAAAAAGCAATCGGACAAATCAATCTGAGTAAAAATAAGAAGTTAAAGAGCGTAAAGATCACAGGAAAGCTTCGCAAGACAAAGATTGTTATCAGCAAAAAGATGAACAAAAAACTTGTTCAGAAACTGAAAAAAACAACTAAGAAAGCTGGAGCAAAGCTCATTAAAAGATGAAAGAGAGGGTGATATATATGAGAAACGTAAAATGGTTTTTGGCAAGCGCATTGTTGGCGGCAGGAATTTTGTTTGGTGCCGGTAACCATGTAGATGCAGCATCCGTAAAGATTGATGAGAAAACATTCCCAGATGCTTGTGTCCGGGCATCCGTCGATAAATATGACATAAATAAAGATGGGATACTCTCTGATGAAGAGAGGGCTAAAGTAACAACCTTTTCTTATACGGATCTGCGGATTTCACAGAATTATAAGGAAGGCAGCAAAATTGATTTTACGGGAATGCAGCTATTTGGAAATATCCATTCTTTGAAATTGGACCTGCACTATCAGGCTGCGGGCGGTATTGAGAAAGAATGGGACTACAGAGGGGATAATCTGTCGGCTTGTTTTCCTAAGTTAGAATCGCTGTATTTGCGTGGCAACAGCAAAACAAAACTTGATCTGACAGCACTTAAGAACAGTTCTTTGAAATATCTTGTTCTTGAAAATATGCCGGCACAGCAAATGGATCTTACGCCTTTGAGTACCACCAAGCTAGAAACGTTGAGCTTGGAAGATTGTAAGATTAGTGCATTAAATCTTAAACCACTGACAAAAATAAATCTTAAAAAGCTTTATGTTATTAACTGCACTTTGAAGAGTATTGATGTCAGCCCATTGAAAAATACATTGCAGGAGTTGTGGTTAGGAGAGCCACAGCAAATGTACTTATCATTAGGAAAAGAATGTATGCAGACAAAGGCGAAATATAAAACGCTTGATCTGTCTCAAATGAAGCGATTAAAACGAGTATATGCGTGCGGTATACCGTCTTTGACAAAAGTGACATTGAAAAAGGGATCCAAGAGCGCATCTGCATTAAAGGAGCTGCATTTGTACGGTACAGCAATAAAGTCGATGAATGCTTCCGGTGCAATAAAATTACAACGTTTATTTATTGGAGATAAAACGAGCAAATTAAATATTAGCAAATGTACGCAGCTGACCGAACTTGGCATGATTAATAATGCCACGACCAATATTTCCATAAAAAGCAAATCACTGCAGCATATACAGTATTATGGAAAAAAAGTGAAGAAGTTAAGCTTTGTAAATTGTCCGAAATTGTTCAGTCTGAGAACAGCATGTTCTACAGTGAACACATTGGATCTAAGCCATAATAAAAATCTGCATTATTTGGATCTTTCCAACAAAAAAACAGGAAAAGTGATTTATCCGAAAGTTCAGACGAAAGGTTGGTCTGGCTATTATGAATTGGTTGATTCGTATTTTGCAAATCGATATACACGCGATATGGATATAGCAGATGGAGTTTATAACGTGTATACGGGATATTCTAGCCAAGGCGCTGTTGGAACGCTTGATGTGTCTGCGTGGAAGGTGATGAATAATTATGTACGCAAGAGACAGATCACAAATGAATATACTCTTCATAAAGGAAAAAATGGTGTACCAAAGAAACTCGTCATCAACAAAAAGCTTCGAAAAGCCGACAAAAAATGGATCAAGAAGTTTGCTAAGAAGTGGCACGTAAAAGTAGTTGAAAAATAGTGCAGTCCAGTATATGGGACAAAGAAATTCTAGCTAGTAATCTTTGGGAAAAGAAAGGGGAATAAATCATGAGAAAATTATTGAAATGTATGATGATTGGAGCGATGGCATTAACAGTAATGTCGCAAACAGGTAATTATAGTGAGGCGGCCTCCAGCCGTCAAATTAGTATAACGCAAAAGAATTTTCCTAGTAAGGCTTTGCGAAAGGAACTGCGTAAAAGTTATGACAAGAATAAAGACGGAAAGCTAAGTAAAGCAGAGATAAAGGGCATAAAATACTTAAACGTAGATTCTAAGAAAAGTAAAAGTATTTCTTTGAAAGGAGTACAGTATTTTACAAATTTGCGTTCATTAGACTTGTATGCTGTTAATGTTAAGTCTATTGATCTTAGTAAGAATAAAAAATTAAGATCTCTTAATCTTGCAGCGACAACAGTAAGAAAAATAAAACTGTCTAAGAATTTACACGATGTTTATTTTGCAGTAGAAAAAATGCCATGTACACTTGATTTTCATGGCTTTAAGAAACTGGATCGAATTCATTTGGATCAAGGCCATTATAACAAACTTAATGTTTCTGGTTCATCTGTACGACTTATTGCACAAGGCAATTATCCGGTTGCATTAAAAAATATATTGGCACAAAACTGCAAAAAATTACGTAGTGTGGATTTGGATGTTAGTCAGTTAAAGAAAGTCAATTTGAACGGCACGAATGGATTACGTGTATTAAAGTTAAACCGTAGCGGATCGATTAAGAAACTTAATGTCAGTAAAATGAAAAATTTACGAGAGCTTAGAGTGGGCGGTTCAAAAATAACAACGCTTTCAGTGAAGAAAAATAAAAAGTTGGAAGAGTTGGATATTAGTGACAGCAAAATATCTAAGATGGATCTTTCTGCTAATAAAAAATTAAAGGTTTTGAGATACCGGAATACGAAAGTTTCTAAGATGTTATCCGTTCCTAATCCAAGTGCTATAGAGGAACTTGATTGTAGTGAGACTAAGATATCCTCGCTGGATTTAAGAAAGTATACGGCATTGAAGCACCTAAATGCGTCACAGACCAAGATTACATCCTTAAACGTACAAAATTGCCGCGAATTAGTGACGGTATATGTACGAGGAACGACAAAGCTGTCGAAATTAGACTTGTCAAATCAGGCAAAGTTGAGGGATGTAACATTTGGAGACAGTGGAATAAAAGAATTGGATGTTCGCAATTCATTGTTAATCTGTGATCAGGATGACTTGGGATCCGGATTTGACTTTATGCCGGGATTTAAAATTTCATGTAAGATTATTGTCAATAAGAATTGGAAAGAATTAAATTACTATCAGAATCAGGCGAAAGAGTGTGGTTTTAACATTACATGGCAGATAGTATAAGCGTAGCAATAACAGAAACAACGAATTAGAATTGATGAAACGGACGCTGATTGACAGCGTCCGTTTTTTGGAAATGTGATTATTGTGTGTTAGGGTTTAACATTGACCGTTCACCGGCAAAAAACGACCGTTCAAAAGTTTTTTGGTTATAGACAGCAAAAATATGCTAGTATGAATGTAAATGAAAATAGCGAAGGAGATGGGAATATGTTATATAGAATAGCATGTTGTGATGATGAACAACAAATTTTAGATCGACTCAAAGAATGTTTTGTTCGTCTTGAGGTGCAGACGGACATAGAGACGCAGGTTGATTATTATACCGATGGACGGAACTTGATCCAAGCATATCAAGCGGACCATTCAAAATATGATATCATTTTATTAGACATGGAGATGCCACTTATTTCAGGAATGCAGGTGGCAGAACAGATGCGCCGGATCAACCGTGAAGTTATTATTATCTTTTTGACGAGTTATCCGGAGTATATGCAGCAAAGTTTTCGAGTGCAGCCCTTTCAATACTTAATGAAACCATTAGAAACGGATTCATTTATTAAGGAGATACAGAATGCAATGAATTATCTTAAAACAGATCACCATAAGATATTATTGCATACAGAGCAGGGAGAATTGCTGCAGAGTATTGACCAAATTTTATATATAGAAAAGCCGAAGGAACAGGATAAATTATGTGTGCATATGACGCAGGATAACTATATTGTGAAAAACACCTTGCAGGAACTGGAAGGGTTGTTATTTGATAAGGATTTTATCCGGGTGAGTCGTACACATTTGGTGAATTTATCTTCTGTATGGCGTTTAGAGAAGAAGGAGATTCATCTTGAAAATGGTGAATGTATCAGTGTAAGCCGCAGGAAAGTAAAGGAACTTCAGGAGCAATTCACAAAATATTTGGTGCGAAAAGGAGGAGCAATGTAATGATATTAATGGAGATTTTTAGTTATGTGATCGATGCATTGCTGATCTATGTATTTTACGATAAGTATTTTTCCAAGGAAAGGCGCAGAGAATTTGCTTCTACGGCGGTTATTTGGGGCGCTTTTGCGCTGATGGAAGGAATTAATTACGTATTTAATACAATGGCACCGTATATAGCAGTTAATATGCTGGTAAGTGTTTTGGGACTGTTTGCTATGACACTTTTGTATGATGCTAAAGTGGCAAAACGTATTGTTGCAGTTGTGGTATTTCAGGTGACAGCAATTGTATCGGAAATTTTTGCAAATGTTATTTTTTTAGTTGTACCTGAGAAATATTTCCAGGATATTAATGTGCTCGGTATGTTTATTTCGAAGCTGTTTTTGCTAGTGTTTCTTATGATACTTATGCTTTTGCAGAAAAAACAAAAAAACATTCCAACACATTATCTGATCACATATTTTGCAATACCGATTGCCTGTATATTTGTGTTATGCGTATTATATCGTAAATCCATGTATATCGATTATATCAGTTATATTGCGACGGGATGCATTATGTTGTTGAATATTGTGTCATATTATTTGTTGGATGAATTATCGGATTATATTATCCGGGCTAGCAAGGTGTTCCAGTTAAATAATCAACTTGAGACACAAAAGGAAAAATATGAACAGTTATCTACGGCGTTTCGATCCGGCAATCGATTGTTACACGACACCAATAAACATCTGCGCTATATCGGAGCCAAGCTGCAGTCAGATGATGCGCAGGGGGCGATGGACTATATTGAACGTATTAGCGGAACATTACAAGAAACTTATGGAAGCATTTGCACAGGTAATCTTGCAGTAGATAGTATTTTGAGCAATATGAAGACCCGGCTGCAGGAGATGAATATTCCGTGTTATCTTACTGTTAATATTGAGGAGGCACGTATGCGGGATATTCCTGAATATGATCTGGTAACGATTATAGGAAATATCACAGATAATCAAATGAAAGCAGTGCCGCTTGTAACAGATAGGGACAAACGATATGTGTTGTTTGAATTAGAAATGTTAGACAACACGATCCGCATTTTTGCTAAGAATGGAATGCCGCCACAACAGCCGGTTAAGATGCCTCATGAGGACTGGTTTCATGGAGTGGGGCTACACAATGTCCGGGAGACGCTGGAAAGGCATGGCGGGGCATTGGTAACGGAGGTTCAGGACGATTTCTTTCTCACGATGGGCGTACTTCCGTTAGGAGAGGGGCGCAAGGCGGTTTATTACAAAGGAGTACCGGGGCGAGAGTGACCAAATTCTGTTAAAGGAATAAGATATCTATATAGGACTGAAAATAAGCGTGGGGGAATGCGTATGCAGATTAAGATCATATCTTGCGAAACGCTAAAAGAATATATGCAAAGGGATGATTGTATTCTGCTTGATCTGCGCGAAAAAGCAGATTATGAGCAGGGGCACCTGCCCGGAGCGGTGTATGCAGACTGGGAAACTTTGGAGCAAAATATAGACACTATTTTAGAACAGCAGGAAAAAGAGATACGAGCCATTGTATTGTATTGCGACAGAGGTAATATCAGCTTGATCGTAGCCAGGGATCTCGTTCGTAAAGGGTATCCGGCAATCAGCGTGGGGGGCGGATTTATGCGCTGTGGAAGGACATTGGCTGGTTTGACAATTTGACTATTCCATGGCAGAATAATAGATAAAATTCTGAAAGCATTGTTTGGGATGTGCTGTGAGTGGGCATCTGCAATGCGAAAACGGGAAGGGGCTTATTGGTTTGATCCATGCAAAGAATGTTGGGTTTGAGTATTTTCGCAGGGACAGCGATGGCGAAGTGATAGAAGTGATACCGGCATTAAAGGATGTTTCGATGCAGGTGCAGCCGGGAGATTTTGTAGCGGTACTCGGCGCAAATGGTTCAGGGAAATCTACTTTTGCGAAGCATTTGTGTGCACTGCTCACGCCTGGAGAAGGAACGATTTTGGTGGCAGGAATGGACACGGCAGATGCGGAGAAACATTTGCAGATTCGCCAGACAGCAGGGATGGTGTTCCAAAATCCGGACAATCAGTTGGTTGCCGGTGTTGTAGAAGAGGATGTTGCCTTTGGCCCTGAAAATATTGGAGTAGAGTCGCGTCAAATATGGCAGCGTGTAGAAGAAAGTTTGCAAAGTGTAGGTATGAGCGCATATCGTTATGCGTCACCGATGCATTTGTCAGGTGGACAGAAACAGCGTGTGGCGATTGCGGGAATCGTGGCAATGCGGCCGAAATGTATTGTTTTGGATGAGCCTACGGCAATGTTAGATCCTAAGGGGCGAGAGTCCGTTATTAAGACGATCAAGGAGTTAAATCGCAAGGAAAAGATAACCATCGTATTGATCACACATTATATGGAAGAGATTGTAGATGCCGATTATGTATATGTGATGGGGGATGGACAAGTTGTGACGGAAGGCACACCGAAGGAAGTGTTCGTGCGAGAAGAGGCACTTCGCAGATGCAAGCTGGATGTGCCGGAGATTACGAAAATTGCGACAGCTTTGCAGGCTGCAGGGCTTCCGGTAGACAAGGCAACTTTGACGGAGGATGAGCTGATGGAACAATTGCTTCGTTAAAGCAGCAATGTGGCGTGTTAATCACGGAAATGAGCTGATGGAACAGTTGCTTCGTTAAAGCAGCGATGCAGGGCGTGTTGATCACGGAAATGAGCTGATAGCACAGTTGCTTGCTTAATGGCAGGCATGGAGGAATTAGTGATGGCGATGATACTAGAGCATGTGAATTATAGTTATGGTGTAGGCACCGGCAAAGAGTTTCATGCTTTGAAAGACATCAATTTGCAGATTGGTGACCATGAATTTATTGGATTGGTGGGGCATAGCGGCTCCGGCAAATCCACATTGATACAGTTGATGAATGGGCTTTTGCGTGCAACGGAAGGTACCATTTATTGGGATGGACAAGATATTTATGACAAATCTTTTTCGATGCGGAGTCTGCGTGGACAAGTTGGTTTAGTGTTTCAGTATCCGGAATATCAGCTTTTTGCGGAGTCTGTTATTGCGGATGTAGAATATGGTCCTAGAAATTTAGGGTGGTCTAATTTGGATGTAGAATATCGTTCGTATGAGGCACTCAAACAAGTTGGAATTGGTGAAAATTTATTGGATGTTTCTCCGCTCTCGCTTTCCGGGGGACAGAAGAGGCGGGTAGCGATTGCCGGCGTGTTGGCAATGGCGCCTAAGCTGCTTATTTTGGATGAGCCGATGGCAGGACTGGATCCAAGCGGCAGAGAAGAAATGCTTACATTGTTAAGTAAATTATATGAGGAGCGCCAGATCAGCATTGTGCTGGTGTCCCACAATATGGACGATGTTGCAAAATATGCGGATCGTATTTTGGTTATGAATGAGGGTGAACTGGTATTGGATGGCGTTCCAAAGAAAGTATTTCACTATCAGGACGAGTTGGAACAGATTGGACTTGGTGTCCCACAAATGACACACTTGATTCATCGTCTGGAGAAGGCAACGGGCTGTCGGCTTGGTGATGCGATCACGTTAGAGGAGGGATTACCTTTGATCGAGCAGTGGTGGCATGCAAAAGGTACGTCACGATGACAGGCTGTTAATGATTTGGAGGAATTAGATGTTACGAGAAATAACAATAGGGCAGTATTATGCGACGGATTCACTGCTTCATCGCTTGGATCCACGTGTTAAGATTGCCGGGACTTTATTATATATTATTTCCTTGTTTTTGGTACATCATTATATAGGATTGGTTGTTGCGGCGTTGATATTTGGCGTGATGGTACGAATGTCTAATGTGCCGTTTCGTTTTATTGTAAAAGGTCTTAAGCCAATTATGATGATGTTGGTATTTACAGCCCTGCTGCATCTGTTTTGCACACCGGGCAAGGCGATATTTTCACTGGGAGTGCTTCATATCACGATAGAGGGCGTACAAAAATGTATTTTTTTGACGGTACGTTTGACCCTTATGATGATCGGATCTTCGTTAATGACGCTGACAACGACACCGAATCAGCTCACCGACGGAATTGAGCAAATGTTGAGACCGTTGCGAAAGCTGCATATACCGGTTCATGAATTTGCGTTGATGATGTCGATTGCGCTTCGGTTTATTCCAATCCTGATGGAAGAACTGGATAAAATTATGAAAGCACAGCTTGCCAGAGGCGCTGATTTTGAGAGCGGCAATTTTTTGCATCGCCTAAAAAATATGCTGCCCATTTTATTGCCGTTATTTGCATCGGCAATGCGGCGTGCTAATGAATTGGCGTATGCGATGGATGCGCGCTGTTATCATGGTGGAGAAGGCAGAACAAAAATGAAACCACTCCGCTATGGATATCGGGATATGATCGGTTATATTAGTATCGTGTGCTATTTGATCGTCCTGATTGCCGTGGATCGGATCGTGGCATTTTGATGTGAACAGCTGTGGTGGAATGATTCTGCTTTGAGCGAAAAATACACAGGATGGTTTGATTGGCAATAGAACATATCTGCTTTGAGCGAGAAATGCGCAGGATGGTTTGATTGGTAATAGAACATATCTGCGAAGGGCCGGGATAGTGTCAAGTAAGCTATGAAAAACGAGCCGAAGAAAAATAGGCTCAAATGA